>Ga0075470_10000128_pt1 | contig 26942 bp, 23 predicted proteins | sample DEB19_08_DNA_4_FD_71482 | JGI IMG/M metagenome (GOLD analysis project Ga0075470, IMG submission 71482) | Aqueous microbial communities from the Delaware River and Bay under freshwater to marine salinity gradient to study organic matter... | ecosystem: Environmental > Aquatic > Marine > Coastal ... | reverse complement strand
TTAAGGGCCTTCAGCGCTACAGGCATGAATTCTGAAGCGATTTTGCTATGCACCAATAGAGTTTCGGCTGCGTTACAAACACTTGGACGATGAGTCTTTGAGTTGATCAGAATTGGGAGCGCTATCGAAAGATCTGCGAATTCATCCACATATACGTGACAAACACCAGCACCAGTTTCAATCGTAGGAACCGTGGCTTCATCTACAACCATCCGAATTAGTGATGCGCTTCCGCGTGGGATGACTAGATCAACCAAGCCACGCGCGTGCAAAAGTGCCTTAACAGTTGCTCGGTCATCGGATGGAACCAATTGAATTACTTCTGGAGAAATCGAAGTTTTAGCGAGTGCATCTCGCATTACTTTAAGGAGTGCTGCATTGCTGGAGGCCGCCGATGAAGAACCTCGTAAGAGTGCTGCGTTTCCGGAAGCTAGTAAAATTACTGCCGCATCCACACTGACATTTGGTCGAGCCTCATAAACCATGCCGACAACACCAAATGGAACAGTGCGCTGTTCAAGATGAAGTCCATTTGGTAAATCTTTTTCACGAATAATTTTGCCTAAGGGATTCTCCAAGGCAGCTACTTGTCGCACTCCCGATGAAATTCCTTTAATTCGATCTACCGTCAGTAGTAATCGATCCTGGGTTTGAGGATGCATATTCTCTGATTTGGCACGCGCCATATCTTCTGCATTAGCTGCAAGAATAAAATCAGAGGCTTTATCTATTTCATCAGCAATTAAAAGCAGTGCCTGTGATCGTTGCTCCCCGGTTGCAGTCGATAATGAACGCGACGCAGCACGTGCTTTACGTGCTAACTCAGAAACAACTGCTGTGGCATCCATGCTCTAAGCCTAACGGGAGTTACCCTTGCTTCGTGTCTAGATTAATTCGAGTTCTAAGAAACGTAGTCATCGGTCTAGTTGTTTTCTATCTTGCGCTCTTTGGCTTAACAAAAGCCATCAGATATCCGGAACCTATTGCCTCAATCAAACTAGGACTCGCTCCTGCTTCAAAGACCCCTGATTTACTCCCAGGACATTGGATAGCATCTAAGCCAGATCCAACGATGGCATGGAGTGTGGCCAATACGGAAAATCCCACTACTGTCACTTGGGATGGTCAGAAAATTACATTTGATGAATTTCTAACTAAAACTAAAACAAACGCATTTCTCATTGTGAGAAATGGCGAAATAACCTTCGAAAAATATTTGAATGGAAAATCCAAAGAGTCTCGACTTCCATCTTATTCAGCCGCAAAAACAATGACATCAATCATGATTGGGCAACTTATTGCCCAAGGAAAACTTAAAGAAAATGACACATTTGTAAGTATCTTGCCTGATTTTAAAAACGGTACAAGCTTTGACAGAGTCACAATTCAACATTTGCTAGATATGCAAAGTGGAATTGGTGTTAGCGATAACTATCCTTCCGGACCTTCCGGATGGGGTGTTGCAATTGCTCAAATGTATGCCTCGACAGATTTAAACTGGTTCCTAAAAAATAATCGAAAGATGGCACAGGAGCCGGGCACACACCCTGAGTATCGAAGTGTCGATACTCAATTGTTGGGAATGGTCATAAAGAAACTAACTGGCATGAGGGTGGCAGATTACTTCTCAGAAAATGTTTGGAAACCAATTGGTGCGGAGTATGACGCTTACTGGAACGTAGATCGCGTGGGCGGACAAGAAAAAACGTTCTGTTGCTTTAATGCAGCAGCCAGGGATTACGCCCGCGTCGGACAAATGCTTCTCAATCCGGTTGGTGCAAAAATCAATAATAAAGAAGTGATATCTCCTGCATGGATGAAACGATTAACTAATCCAGTTACGAAACTTGATCGCAATTGGGGTTATGGTGCGCAGGTTTGGCATCCATACCCAGGTACAACTATGTTGTTAGGTTTACACGGTCAATATGTTTACACAGATCCTAATTATCAAGTGGTCATCGTGAAGTTAAGTGATGAACCAACTGATAATGGTGAGAACGAAGCGTTTACTGCTGCTGTGCTTAAGGAAATTTCAGAGCAGAACTAAATCATCTCTATGTACGAGTTCACGCTCGTACTCTGGTCCAAGTGTTTGTGCAAGCTCTTTTGTTGAGCGTCCTAACATGGCAGGAATTTCCTGGCTATCAAAAGCAACTAGACCACGTGCAATAACTTTTCCGTCCGCACTGGCTAATTCGACCGCATCACCTGAAATAAATTCACCCTGTACCGCTGTTACTCCCGCAGGTAATAAAGAAACTCCGCGCTCCAAAATTGCGGTTACCGCGCCAGCATCAAGTATCAAGCGACCCTGAGGTGTTGAAGCGTGTGCAAGCCAAAGCATTCGCGAATTCGACTTGTTTGCTTGCGCATGAAACAGAGTTCCTAGTGAACTTCCTGAGAGAGTTTCATCGGATTCTTTTAGTGAAGTCAGAAGCATGGATATTCCTGCACTCGTTGAGATTCGTGCAGCTTCAACTTTAGTAACCATTCCCCCGCTGCCAACACCAGCAGATCCAGCTCCACCCAATGTCAGCGAATCAATATCGGAAATTTTAAGAACTTCATGTATTGGCTTTGCACCTGATTGCGAAGGTGGAGCGTCGTACAAGGCATCAATATCAGAGACTAAAACTAGAAGATCGGCATTGACGAGTAGTGCGACTAAAGCAGCAAGTCTGTCGTTATCGCCAAATCTAATCTCTTGAGTTCCTACTGAGTCATTTTCATTGATAATTGGAACGACTCCGAGTGAAATGAGTTTTGTGAGAGTTCGTTGTGCATTTTGATAGTGTGAACGACGCACAATGTCTTCCGTAGTCAGCAGTACTTGAGAAGCCGTTATCTTGTGGCGGGCCAAGTGCTCTGTGTAACGCGCAATTAAAAGTCCTTGACCTACGGAGGCAGCAGCTTGTTGTGTTGCAAGATCTTTTGGACGTGTGGTTAATCCAAGGGGTGCAAGTCCTGCCGCAATTGCGCCGGAAGAGACAACCAAAACTTCAGTACCGCGCGCCTTTAGGTTAGCAACGACTTGAACGATTTTTTGAACAGATGTGTCATCGAGTGCTGAACCTGCTGTGCCCGTAAGAGAAGACGAGCCAATCTTTATAACAACACGTTTCGCACTTGTTACTGCCTCGCGACTCATTGCTCACCTTCTTCATCAGTGGCGTCCACTTCTACAAGTTTAGGCGAATGAGGGTCGCTCACGTTGTATTCCCATTGGCGCGCAATTTCATCATCACTAAGAATGTTTACTTCGCGCTCAGGTTTCCAAGTTGTATCAAGTCGTGAATCTTCACCTCGTCGATGCAAATGACCCGCTAGTTGCTCGGCTCCTGCTTCGATTGTTGGCTCCCAATCAAAGACAACTTCATCATCTCCTGATCCGATGCGAACTTCACTTCCTGCAACTGCGCCTTGCTTATACAACTCTTTTTCAACTCCCAACTGTGCAAGGCGATCTGCAAGGTAGCCAATTGCTTCTGCATTCTTAAAATTAGTTTGACGAACCCAGCGAACCACTTTGTTTCCGCGAACAGTAAATGAACCATCGGCGTTAGCCTTTACTGTAAATCCTGAGTCATCCACTGGAGTTGGGCGTAAAATAATTCGAGTACGTTCTTCCGTCTTTGCTTCTAATCTGGCTTTTTGAATTAAACGAGCCATCGCGTACGTAAGTTCGGTGAGACCTTCACGAGATGCGGCTGAAACTAAGTAAACGTCATAGCCTTTATCGCGAAGAGTTTGAGCAACCATGTCAGCCATAGCTTTACCATCTGGCAAATCAATCTTATTTAACGCAACAATTCGTGTGCGATCTTCTAGTCCGCCGTAAATAGCTAACTCATTCTCAATTACTTCAAGATCAACTATTGGGTTTCGATCTGTTTCTAGAGTTCCGCAGTCAAGCACATGAACTAGTGCAACGCAGCGTTCAACGTGACGCAAAAATTCAAGACCTAAGCCTTTGCCTTGGCTTGCACCTGGAATTAACCCTGGAACGTCTGCCACAGTAAAACGTGTGTCACCGGCTTGGACTACACCCAGATTTGGAATAAGGGTTGTAAATGGATAATCAGCAATCTTTGGACGAGCAGCAGAAATTGCTGCAATTAAAGATGACTTTCCTGCACTTGGAAAACCAACAAGTGCAATATCTGCAACAGACTTGAGTTCTAGAACTAATGTGCGCTCTTCACCAGGTTCGCCAAGGAGTGCGAATCCAGGTGCGCGACGCTTTGACGATGAAAGAGCTAGGTTTCCGAGTCCGCCATGGCCGCCTTGTGCTGCAATAAATGTTGTACCGATGCCAACTAAGTCAGCAAGCATCACGCCTTGATTGTCATAGACAACTGTTCCATTTGGAACACCCAGAATTAAATCTTCTCCGAAGACTCCATCTTTACGATCGCCATAACCCTGATGACCGGATGTTGCTTTTCGATGTGGTGAGTGATGAAAACCCAGAAGCGTTGTCACATTTGGGTCGACAACCAAAATAACATCTCCTCCACGACCACCATTTCCACCATCTGGTCCACCGAGTGGTTTGAATTTTTCTCGTTTTACAGACACACATCCATCGCCACCTTTTCCCGCTGTGGCATAGAGAGTTACGCGATCGACAAATGTTGTCATCTACGTTTTCCTCTCTTTAGTTACGTTTGACTGATTTGATGAAATAAAAAAGCGAGCCGCACATGAACGCGGCTCGCTCTTTCGTAAGAACCGAAAATTAGGCTACTGGAACCACATTTACTACGTTACGTCCGCGAGCGCGACCGAATTCAACTGCACCTGCTGCTAGAGCGAAGAGTGTGTCATCTTTACCACGACCAACGTTTGCACCGGGGTGAAACTTAGTTCCGCGTTGGCGAACAAGAATTTCGCCGCTGTTAACGACCTGTCCACCGAATCGCTTAATACCGAGGTACTGCGCATTTGAATCGCGACCGTTACGTGTCGAGGAGACACCCTTTTTACTTGCCATTGCTCAACTCCTATTAACGTCTGGGCTAGATTCGAATTGGTTAGATATTGATAGCTGTAATTTTTACGCGAGTATGTTGCGCACGGAAACCTTGACGACGGCGATAGCCGGTCTTGTTCTTGTAACGCAAGATATCGATCTTTGGACCCTTTACGTCATCAATAACTTCGCCAGTTACTTTGACTGAAGAGAGCGCCTTTGGGTCTGAAGTAACAGTTGCGCCATCGACAACTAGAACAGCAGGAAATGAAACTGTTGCACCACTCTTGCTGTCGATGTGATCGACAACGATGGTCTCTCCAACAGTGACTTTCTCCTGGCGTCCGCCAGCTTTCACGATTGCGTACACGTAATTACTCCACTTCGTAAGGCCAGATTCACACACTGTGCGAAACGGGCAGGCGCTAAGGGTACGGAGAACCGCACCCGTGGGTCAAACTGAGTCGGGATTTATGCTCATTCCCCTGAGCCAGGAGTGACTACTCCGGTACTCACGGCTCGACGGCGTTTGCGGCCACCTATTTTTGAGCCTTTCTTTTCTTCACTGCGATCTTGCACGTCATCATTTTGAACTTCAATAAATTCATGTGCAGTTGCAGCTTCTTCTTCGACATCTTCGTGGCTGGCAGATTGTGAATTTACTTGTGGCATTGGTGCCTTCATCTTCACAGGTTCGGTGTGAATATGAATACCGCGACCAGAGCATGAATCACATGTTGTAGAGAACGCTTCGATAAGTCCTTGACCAACGCGCTTACGAGTCATCTGAACAAGACCGAGTGAAGTAACTTCTGCAACTTGATGCTTCGTGCGATCGCGGCCGAGACACTCAACCAATCTACGTAGAACTGCTTCGCGGTTTGATTCAAGAATCATGTCGATGAAGTCGATTACTACGATTCCACCTAAGTCGCGCAAGCGAAGTTGGCGAGCAATTTCTTCAGCTGCTTCGAGGTTATTTTTAGTAACAGTTTCTTCGAGGTTTCCACCCTTACCGATGAATTTACCTGTGTTAACGTCAATAACAATCATCGCTTCGGTGCGATCGATAACGAGTGATCCACCTGAAGGCAGATAAACCTTTCGATCAAATGCCTTGGAGAGCTGTTCTTCAACGCGGTACTCAGCGAATAAATCACCTGTGCCTGTGTATTTCTCTAATTTAGAGACTAGCTCTGGTGCAATAAAGCCAAGATAGTTGCTGATCTCTTCATACGCTTGGCTTCCTTGAACCGTTAACTTGCGGAAATCTTCGTTGAAGATGTCGCGAATAACTCGAACAGCAAGATCTGGCTCGGAATACAGCGCAGCAGGTGCGTGAAAGTTTGGATTCTCAGACTTCTGATAAATATCTTCCCACTGAGATTTCAGACGAGCAACGTCGCTAGTAATTTCTTCTTCACTGGCTCCTTCAGCGGCTGTGCGAACAATTACTCCAGCTCCTTCAGGAATCAAATCTTTAAGAATGGCTTTAAGTCGTGTGCGCTCTTGTTCTGGAAGGCTGCGACTGATGCCACTCATTCCACCACCAGGAACATAAACAACATAACGGCCGGGAAGAGAAATTTGACTTGTTAAACGAGCACCTTTTTGACCAATCGGATCTTTAGTTACTTGCACAAGTACAGGTTGACCTGTTTTTAAAACCATTTCGATTTTGCGCGGTTCTGATTCAGAGATACCTGCGGCATCCCAATTCACTTCGCCGGCATAGAGGACAGCGTTTCTACCCTTACCAATGTCGACGAAAGCCGCTTCCATGGATGGCAACACATTTTGAACTCGGCCTAAATAAACGTTTCCAACGTAGGACACATTGCTATTTCGGTTTACGTAGTGCTCAACCATTACCTTGTCTTCGATAACGGCAATTTGAATGCGGTCATCAATCTGGCGAACAACCATCTCGCGATCTACATTTTCGCGACGTGCTAAAAACTCTGAGTCAGTAATGATTGTTCCGCGACGACGATACGGTTCGCGATATTCACGACGCTCACCACGCTCTGGGCGTTCGGAACGATCACGTCGACCTCGGCGTGCTTCTGCGCGCGGTGTGCGTTCACGAACTTCACGAACTTTTACAACTGTAATGACGCCATCTTCTTCGATTGTTTCACCTGGAACGACACCTTCACCTGTTGCACGGCGACGGCGACGGCGACGATGCGTAGTTGATTCTTCAGATTCATCTGTTGAAGATGTGTTTTCATTCTGTGTTTCCGTAACGTCGGATCCACCTTTGCGGCGGCCACGGCCACCACGGCGGCGACGGCGATTTCTTCCGGCACGTGAATCGTCATCGCCAGATTCTTCTGCGACAACTTCTGCTGTAGCGGCCTTCTTTGCCGGACGTGCACTCTTTTCAGCTACGGGAGCTGCCTGAAACATAGGTACTGGAATAGATGCAGACTTTTTCTTTGTTGCACTCTTCACTTCAGGCGCATCTGTACTTTCGACTGCATCTGATTTTTTTGAATTAGCTTTCTTGACCGCACGTTTGCGCGGCGTTTTTGGCTCAATAGCCATGGCACCAAATCCTCTATGCGTTTAGATAAACGCGCTCTGGCTTGAAATCGTTTGAACTTCGAAAAGAACTAACTCGTCAAGCAAATCTTCTGTGAGTCCGCGCCTGGCTTTTACCGCGAAGTGCTCGCGAGCCGCGCTGAACTGTGATGTAAGTATGGCAGATGTTTGGGTGAAACCCAAGTAAGGCACAAATTGAGCCTGATTACTTACTTATCCGCGATGCCTTGCATGCACGTTTTGCAATAAACCAAAACCGATAAGCGTTGCAAACATGCTTGAGCCACCGTATGAAAGAAATGGTAATGGAACGCCAGTCATTGGCATTAACCCGAGTGTCATTCCTATATTTTCAAATATTTGAAAGGCAAACCACGCCGTAACCCCCGTTGCAACAAGCCTTCCGTACGGATCGTTAGTTCTTCGTGCGATGGCAAAGGCTCGCATTAAGATAATTAAATACAGCAACACGATTCCTGCGCTTCCGACAAATCCAAGTTGTTCGCCTGCCACAGTAAAAATAAAGTCAGTTTGCTGTTCTGGAACAAATCTTCCGTTTGTTTGTGGCCCATCAAATAGACCTGTACCAAATAAACCACCAGAACCAACGGTGATGCGTGCCTGGCGAAGTTGGTAACCGCTTCCCTGAGTATCTGCATTTGGATTAACGAATGACTGCAAGCGATTTACTTGATATGAATTAATCACTCCCGCTTTGGTGGCACCAAATGCACCGATTACGGCGATGAGCAAAAGTGCAACTACCCAACGAGATGAAGCACCAGATACGGCAATAATCGTTACGACTGCGGCGCTAATAATAAATACTGTTCCCATATCGGGTTGCATCAAAATAAATATGACAGGAATACCCGCAACAACCAAAGCCTGTAAAACATCTCTAGTATTTGGTTCATTGCTATCGTGAGTACGTTCAGAGAGAATCATAGACATTCCGACAATTATTGAAATCTTTGCTAATTCTGCTGGTTGAATTTGAAATCCACCTGGCAAGGCAATCCAAGCTTTTGCGCCATTTACTTCCGCGCCAAGTCCTGGAATTAAAACAATTATCAAACCTAAAACACCTAGGCCCCAAAGAATTGGCGTGTAGGCGCGTAACAGTCGGTAATCAATAATTGTGGTTCCCCATGCAAGTAAAACCCCAATCAAAATATTTAGCACGTGACGTTTTAAGTAATACTGCGGATCTAGCCCATTCGCCGCGTACCAATCACGTGTGGCTGCGTAAACAAGCAAAGTTCCAATTACTAGAAGTGCTGCAACTGCTCCTGTAAGTATTGGATCGAAACCAGCAAAGACTGATGTGCGAGATCTACGTCGATAAATACTGCGTGAAGTCAGAGAACTCATCGGTCCTCCCTCAATTTGGTCGCAGGTGAAATCTTTGGAATTTTCACCGGTGGTCTTCCATCAGGAAATATAGCCTTAGCAGGATCAATTCTCGATCCAGTTACTCCAAATAATGTTTCATAAATTTTGCGAACTCCCACACCACTCACTGAAGCACCAAATCCACCTTGGCTAACCATCATGACGACTGCATAACGCGGATTTTGAGTTGGACCATAAGAAGCAAACCAAGAGGTATCGGCTTTTAAAGTTCCGTTGGCATTCTTACCAAAGACTTGCGCCGTACCGGTTTTTCCACTGATAGCAATTGGAAAACCTGCAAATGCTCCAGTACCTGTTCCTGCAGTAATCACTTCTCGAAGTGCGCCTTCTAAAAATTTTAGAGTTGCTGGAGTTGCTGGAAGCGTTCCCAGTTGCTTGGCTCCAAACTTCTTAATGATTTTTCCATCAGTTGAAACGATTGCCTTTGCAATGCTGGGACGCAGAATCTTGCCGCCATTGCCAATAGCTGCATACATCTGAGTCAACTTAAGTGGAGTAATGACAGTGTCACCTTGGCCAATTGAGAAGTTGACTGCGTCTCCAGCTCGAATCTTGTCTCCATCTAGACAATTTTCTCGAGCTAATTCAATAAGAAATGGAGTTAGCTGACTCTTCTTGGCACGATCCTTGTAATTGCAATAAAAATCTTTATTTGCTGCATACCAATTTTTTCGCCACTCGCGATCAGCGAGTCGACCTGAGAGTTCAGAAGGCAAGTCAATTTCAGTTTTCTTATCTACCTGAAATCCTTGTGCTGCCTTAAAGAAATAATCATTAGGATTTGATTTTGGTTTTAAGCCACCATCTCTTACCCATTCATCATAGGCAATTTGATACCACAATGTGTCACACGAAACTGCGATTCCTTTTTTAAGATTAATGCGTCCAAGTGCCTTACTGTCAAAGTTTTGAAAAGCTCGATTACCAATTTGAGTCTCTGATGGACAGTTATAAGTGGCATTTAAGTTATAGCCAGCATTGGCTGCTGCAACGACTGATACCGATTTAAATGTTGATGCTGGAGCAAATAATCCTTGAAGGGGCCGAGAAAGTGCAGGCACATTGTTTTTCTCGCTAAAAAGTGCCTTTGCATCTGCAACAGATAAACCTTTTTCCCAAGCATTTGGGTCATACGTTGGATAAGAAGCCATTGCCAGAATTTGTCCGTTTCGAATATCCATGACAACAGCGGCACCGGAATCTGCTGGATATCCACTTCCACGAGCACGGCGAACTGCATCTGCAAGTGCACTTTCCACACCAGCTTGCAGACGAACATCCAAACTTGTCACTAGATGATTGCCGCCAACAGGTTGAGTGTTTTGACTTTCGCGTGTAATAGATTCTTTGCGATCGACAATAACTGTTCTAATTCCTGGTTTACCACGTAAGTATTCGTCGTACTGTAACTCTAATCCTGTTTTGCCTATGGTTTCACTTCGATAATAAGAACGACCATTTTTTCCTGATAAATCTTCTTCTGTTACAGGACCGACGTACCCTAACTCATGAGCAGCATTAACGCCTGCATATCCCGGATAATTTCGAATTGCTACAGGTGTTGCATCGATTCCCGGATATTCATTTGTTCGTTCAACAATCTGAAGTGCAATAGCAGGATCTGCTTCTTTAGTAATTGGAATTGGTTGATATCTCGAGCCAGTCCAGCAGCCTGCTTTGTCGTATTTTGGTAATTCACCGCATAATCGAGTTGCCCTGTAAACATCTGTGTACGACAAACCCAGAAGTGATGAAACTTTTGCTAAAACACTTACCCCTTTATCTGGTTGCTTGTCTACGGTTATGCGATCGACGGTAATAGCGAGTCCTACTCGATTGAGTGCCAAGGGAACACCGGAGGAGTCAACAATTAGTCCGCGAATAGCTGGATTGATGACGTCTCTACTTTGAATGCTCAAGGCTGCATCTTTATATCTTGGAGCAGCAGCAACTTGTAGATAAAACAGCCGACCAAGTAATGCAATCATTAATGTAAGAACAAAAATCTGAACAACTAAAAGACTTAAACGAACTCGCTGATTCATATGTGTGCCTGATTACCAAAGAGAGCACGGTGTAGTCGTGTCACAACTGGAAGTATTAAAGGAGTCACAAGAAAAGCCCAAATGCCATTTCCAAGAATTGTTATTAAAACTCTTGAGAAGCTTCCGGTTGAAACACCAAGAAGAAATCCGGTAATCACAAAAGCCACTAAACAAAGCACTGATGCCGATGAAACAAGAATGATATTCGTAATTGGATTTCCGCGAAGATTGTCGTTTCCAAAACCTAGAAAAGCTACTGCGTAGCACGCAAGGATCATGAGTAAAGTCCAGTGCCCCATGGCTCCGCTAGAGCTTTGAGATAGATCCATAAAAAATCCAGAAATGAATCCCGTGAGTGCTCCAACTGTTGGAGTACTCAGTGCCGCCCATGTCAACGCAATCAAAATAGGGAGAGAAAATCCTCCGCCAGGTAATCGCAGCTGATTGATAACGCTTTCTTGAATTAAAAATACAAAGACGAAAATCAATGTCGAGATCGAAAACTGCCTAACCAACATTTAAAACTACTTCGCACTCGCGGAAGGAGTTGGCGTTACATAAATAGTCACAGTAGGAACTGGAGTTGGCTGCGGAGCGACAGGAACTAGTGCATCGCCAGGATTATTTTTACCAGCACTAAGCACAACACTTACTACCCCGAGTGCGGAGAAGTTTGGATAAAGCATGACTGTTGCGCTCTGAGCGATCGAACCAGCGCTGCTATCTACAGCACTGATTACGCCAATTGGAATACCAGGAACAAATGGGCGATTGTTAGTACTGCCGCGTGCAAGTAAAACATCTCCAACTTTTACAATTTTTTGATTATCAAGCAATTGAAGCTCTGCTCTCTTAGAACCTCGTCCTGAGAGAATGCCAATTTGTTGAGTTCCGGCAATTCTGACGCCAACTTTAAAGTCGGGATCAGTTGCTAACATGACAAGTGCTGAATTTAGAAAAGACTCTTTTACAACACCAACCAATCCTTCGCCAGAAATCACGGTCATGTTTGGACGCACACCTGAAGAAGTGCCTGCATCAATTGTGATTGTTTGAGAAAAACTTGTACTTGCACCTTGAGATATGACTCGAGTAGCCAAGACCTTGTATCCCGCTTTCCCAGCTAGATCCAAAACAGATTTAAGTTGGGTTAATTGCGCATCTGCACTTTTTCGTTCAAGTAACTTATTACGTAAACGAGCATTATCAGCTTTGAGTTTTTCAATCTGATTTCTGGTGCGCCCAAGATGTGTTACATCACTGAAGAAGTTTCGAAATGGAGTAACTACTGTTGAACCTACTTTTTGAAATGGAGCTAAAACATTCTGGGTACCATTTCGGACACCATCTAAAATCCTTACGCCACGAAGATCTAAAGTAATTAAGAATAAAGATGTAACGATAAGAATGATAAGTAGGAGGCGAGCGCGTCCTTCGCCGCCATAACGCATTGCGCTAATTACCTATCGACGAGGCTCAGAGATCAAAACCTTTTCAAGGGCTTCGAACTCTTCAATACATTTTCCGGAACCTTCTACGACAGCATCGAGCGGGCGCTCTGCAACGTGAATTGGCATTCCAGTTTCTTTGCGTAAGCGCTCATCTAGTCCCTTAAGAAGCGCTCCACCACCTGTAAGAACTATTCCGCGATCCATAAGATCACTTGCGAGCTCTGGTGGACATTTATCTAAAGTGCTCTTAACTGCATTAATGATTGCGTTAACTGGTTCTTCGAGTGCCTTACGAATTTCTGCGGCGGATACAACGATTGTCTTAGGAAGACCTGTTGCGAGGTCGCGACCACGAATTTCTGCATCATTTTCGCCTGGAAGTGGGTAAGCCGAACCGATAGCCATTTTGATTTCTTCTGCAGTGCGCTCTCCAAGTAGTAATGAAAATTCGCGCTTCACCCAGTTAATAATGGATTGATCAAGTTCGTCTCCACCAACACGAATAGATAATGAAGTAACGATTCCACCGAGTGAAATAACTGCAACTTCTGTAGTACCGCCACCAATATCAACCACCATGTTTCCTGTTGGTTCGTGAATTGGAAGGCCAGCACCGATTGCTGCAGCCATAGGTTCTTCGATGATGTAAACCTTGCGTGCTCCTGCTGCATATCCAGCATCTTTGACAGCGCGCTGTTCTACGCCAGTAATACCTGATGGAACGCACACAACGATTCGGGGCTTTGCCAAATAACGACGGCGGTGAACTTTCTGAATGAAGTAACGCAACATGCGCTCTGTTGTATCAAAGTCTGCAATCACACCATCCTTAAGTGGGCGAATAGCAACGATATTTCCAGGTGTGCGGCCAATCATTTTCTTTGCCTCAAGTCCTACGGCCAAAATTCCACCTGTGTCTTGATTAACGGCAACAACGCTTGGCTCGTTGAGAACAATGCCACGACCGCGCACATACACCAACGTGTTAGCAGTTCCTAGATCCACAGCCATATCACGGCCGATGAATGACATTTTGTTACTCATTTATTTCCCTTCAAAGAAAATAGCTATTTCACGAGTTGCTGATTCAGGCGAATCAGATCCGTGAACAATATTCTGAACAACTTTGGTTCCCTGATCACGTGCAAGATCTCCGCGAATTGTTCCTGGCGCCGCAACAGTTGGATCAGTCGCACCTGCAAGTGAACGAAAACCTTCAATAACTCGATTACCTTCGGCAATCATCGCAACGATAGGTCCGGAAGTCATGAATTCAAGGAGAGGTTCGTAGAAAGGTTTGCCATTGTGCTCTGCATAATGTTTTTCAAGTAGCGCGCGATCTGCTTGCAACATGCGAAGAGCGGTAATTGAATAACCTTTTTTTTCTATTCTAGAAATAACTTCACCGACAAGACCACGGCGAACGCCATCAGGCTTGATCAGGATTAAGGTTTTCTCGGAACTCACACGCGCAGTCTATTAGGCATTTGGCGGACCTGCTGCCAGCAGGGCGGCACGGGCTGCTTCGCCCTTTTTGCCCACGAGAATAGCCGCAATCCATAACCCCAAGAAAATAGCCCCCACCAGAAACATGGATGTGACTGCAAAGCCATAGGCAAGAAGTGCGATTTGCAAAACCCAACCGAGAATCCAGCCAATTTTTTTCTTCAATAAACCTGGAGTAAGTAAACATAAAAGTGAAATTACAGCGCCAATAATAATTACATTTGAAGTGTGATCTTTCATAGCGAGCAACAAGGCAAAGCCCATAACAAAAGATTCCATTACAAGAACTGAAGAAGCCAGCATGCGCATAGATAAATCCTAATCTTCTTTCGAAAATAATCTACGCAGAATTGAACGGGCTTCACCGACTGTTACTACCGACCCAGTCACAACGATTCCAACGCTGTCATCGCTGAGTGGCCGCTTGGCATCATCGATTGCTCGTTTAAGGGCACCTTCTAGGTTTTCTTGACTAAACACTCTATCTGCTCCAAATATCTTTCTGGCTAACTCTTCTAAGTCTTTCACTGGCATTGCACGGTTTGAAGAACTCGAAGTAACGATTATTGAGTTAAGAACGGGTTCGAGAGATTCAAGAATTCCTTGTGCATCTTTATCTCCAAAAATGCCAACAACCCCAATGGTGTCATCAAAAGTAAATTCAGAAGCCAGAGTTTGAGCAAGTGCTTGAGCTCCATGCGGATTATGTGCAGCGTCCAAAATAACTGTCGGATCTCGATGAATTACTTCGCAACGCCCCGGAGATTTCACGTTCGCAAATCCCGCTCGAACTGCGTCAGGATCTAGAGCTTGCTCGCCAAAAAATGCTTCTACGGCAACAAGTGCTGATGCGGCATTTGTTGCTTGATGTCGACCATGCAGTGGCAAGAAAATTTCATCGTACTTCTCATTTAACCCATTGATAGAAATCATCTGACCACCAACTGCTATTGCACGTGAATCTAATGAGTACTCAATACCTTCACGAGCAATATCTGCTTCAACTTCGGCTGCCTTGCGCAACAACTCCTTTGCAGATTCTGGTTTTTGTTCGGCCATCACAATGTAGCCACCAGCTTTAATGATGCCTGCCTTTGTTTGCGCAATCTCTGTCAATGTATTTCCAAGATATTCCATGTGGTCTAAACCAATGGGCATAATTACTGAAACATCTGCATCAACTACATTTGTAGCATCCCATTGCCCACCCATGCCTACTTCGATAATTCCGATGTCCACCGGATGCTCAGCAAATGCAACGAATGCCATCGCAGTAATCGCTTCAAAAAAGGAAATTGGATTATCAAATTTTGAATCCATTAAATCCAAATATGGAGCAACATCGTTATAGGCAAATATTGCTGCCTTGGGATCAATCGGTGCTCCATTGATTGAGATTCGTTCGAGATAACTCTCTAGATGGGGACTAGTAAACCGACCAGTGCGTAATCCCATTTCGAAAAGGAGCGAATCAATCATTCGAGATGTTGTTGTTTTTCCATTTGTTCCACCTACGTGAATTGTTGGATACGTAAGATGAGGTGAACCAAGGATGTCAGTAAGCGCAGCAATCCGATCGAGTGTGGGAGAAATTCGAGTCTCTGGCCAACGTGCAAGAAGTGCTTGCTCTATTGCATCAATGCGGGCGTTATCGTCTGCGCTCATTAATTACTTTGCTGGCAATGAGTTGAGTTGTGAAGTGATGCGCTCAATATCCGCACTTGTTTTCGCTAATCGTTCTTTAATTTCTACAACAACATCTGCAGGAGCCTTAGCCATAAAACCTTGGTTGTTGAGTTTCACATTAGCAGTTTCAAGATCCTTCTGAGCTGTTGCTAAATCTTTTGTAAGTCGTGCACGTTCGGCAGCAACGTCAATTGCGCCCGTCAGATCGAATTCTGCTTTTACAGAACCCACTTGCAATTGAGCACTTGGAGTGAAGTCTCCACTTTCAAGTTTAAGAACAAATCGCATAGCGCTCTCATATGGCGCGAACTCTGCAGGTGCGAGGAAGCGACCAGGAATTTTGGCTGATGTTTTTATTCCTTGATCATTTCTAAAACGTCGAACCTCGGTAATAACCTCTTGGATACTTACGATAATTTTTTCACTATTTTTATCAATGTGGGAAGAGTTAGCTAGTGGCCAATCAGCGATTACTAGTGATTCTCCTGCGGTTAATGTCGTCCATAACTCTTCGGAAATAAATGGCATAAATGGATGCATCAATCTCAATAGTTGATCTAGAACGTGACCTAATACTCGTTGGGTATTTTTGGAATCTCCCGATGCAAAGGTTTCTTTTGAAAGCTCGAGATACCAGTCGCAAAGATCATCCCAAGCAAAGTGATAAATGCGATCACATGCACGCGCAAACTCGTATGACTCTAGAAGTGAATCAACTTCAGAAATCGTTTCGGAGAGTCTGGAAAGTATCCACTTATCAACGCCGTTAAGTGATGTAACTGTAGGAAGTTCGCCTTCAATGGTTGCACCGTTCATCATCGCAAAGCGGGTTGCATTCCATAACTTGGTCGCAAAGTTTCTGGAGCCGCCTACCCAATCTTCGGCAAGTGCTTGATCTTTTCCTGGATTTGCACCACGAGCTAATGTAAAGCGAAGCGCATCAGTTCCGTACTTATCCATAAACTCAATCGGATCAATTGTGTTGCCGCGACTCTTTGACATCTTCTTTCCAAATTGATCGCGAACCAAACCATGTAGTGCAATCGTGTGAAAGGGTTGTTTTCCATCCATGGCAAACAAACCAAAAAGCATCATTCGTGCAACCCAGAAGAAAAGAATGTCATAACCGGTGACAAGAACACTTGTTGGATAAAACTTCTTGAGATCAACACTATCTGCTGGCCAACCTAAAGTTGAAAATGGCCACAGTGCAGATGAAAACCATGTATCTAATACATCTGGATCTTGTGTGTAGCCATCTGGCGCTTTTTCATCTGCACCAACAACTTTTACTTCGCCATTTGGTCCATACCAAACAGGAATTCTGTGACCCCACCACAATTGTCTAGAAATACACCAGTCGTGCATGTTGTCGACCCACTCAAAATAACGAGGTTCCATTTCTTTGGGTTCAATTTTTACGCGACCATCACGAACAGCATCCCCTGCTGCTTTTGCAAGCGGTGCAACTTTTACGAACCACTGCAATGATAAACGCGGTTCGACAATTGTTGCGCAACGTTGGCAGTGACCAACTGAGTGAGAATATGGACGTTTTTCCCAACCAATTCGACCATCAGCACGTAGTTGTTCAACAACTGCCTTGCGTGCTTCGAATCTATCCATCCCATCAAATTGTGTATTGGTACCGGACATGATTCCGTGCTCATTCATAATGACAACCATTGGAACGTTATGGCGCATTGCCATCTCAAAGTCATTTGGATCATGAGCTGCTGTTACTTTTACGGCACCGGTTCCAAACTCTGGATCTACTAATTCATCAGCAATAATTGGAATCATTCGGTTGACGTATGGAAGTTTTACTTGCTTGCCTACCAAATCTTTATAGCGTGGATCATCGGGATTTACGGCTACCGCACCATCGCCAAGCATTGTTTCTGGACGCGTAGTTGCAATGCTTATTTGCGTCTCACCTGGGTCACCATAAGTAATTTGTACAAACTCACCATCGATGTCTTGATGTTCTACTTCGATATCAGAAAGAGCAGTCAAGCAACGTGGGCACCAGTTGATAATTCTTTCCGCGCGATAAATAAGTTCGGCGTCATAGAGTTTCTTAAATATGGTCAGTACTGCTTTAGATAGATTTTCATCCATTGTGAAGGCTTCACGAGACCAGTCGACACTGTCACCAAGTCTCTTCATCTGTCCAAGAATTGCGCCGCCAGATTCGGATTTCCATTCCCAAACTTTTTTAACAAACTCTTCACGACCTAGATCGTGACGTGATTTACCTTGAGTGGCTAATTGTTTTTCGACAACATTTTGAGTGGCAATACCTGCGTGGTCCATGCCTGGTAACCAGAGAGCTTCAAAACCTTTCATTCGCTTCATGCGAATGAGTACATCTTGCAATGTGTGATCTAGTGCGTGACCAATATGCAGAACACCAGTGACATTTGGTGGTGGAATAACAATTGCGTACGGGGGTTTGTCTGATTGTGCATCAGCTGTGAAATAGCCAGCCTTCATCCACTTTTCATAAAGTGGCGCTTCGATATCGGCCGGTACAAAGGTCGATGCGAGTTCGCGATCTGACTGACTCATGTGGAGCAGTCTAGATTATGCGCTCTTCTCTTCTTGACCTTTATCACGTCGTGCACCCCGCTTTGGAATATCTCCTGTGCGAGCAATCAAAGTTGGAGCGCCGCCATCATTAATGCATTCGTGAGTCAGAATCACCTTTGCAATATCGGCGCGACTTGGTACGTCATACATCACACCGAGTAGGACACTTTCAAGAATTGCGCGTAAACCGCGTGCACCTGTTCCGCGCTTAAGTGCAAGTTCGGCAATCGCATCGAGAGCTTCTGGAGTAATTTCCAATTCGACATCATCAATGTCAAAGAGACGTTGATATTGCTTGACGAGTGCATTTTTTGGCTCGGTCAAGATTTGCATAAGTGCGGGCTTATCTAAGTTTTCAACGCTTGTGATTACAGGAAGACGGCCAATAAATTCGGGAATCATTCCAAATTTCAGAAGATCTTCTGGCATTACATCAGCAAAAATATCGCGGCGATTTTTCTCAGCTTCGCTCTGCAGAGTTGCATTAAATCCAACTCCAGCAGATCCACTACGGCTTTCGATAATTTTTTCAAGTCCAGCAAATGCTCCACCCACAATAAAGAGAACATTAGTTGTATCAATTTGAATGAACTCTTGGTGTGGATGCTTACGGCCACCTTGTGGTGGAACTGATGCAACTGTACCTTCAAGAATTTTTAAGAGTGCCTGTTGAACACCTTCGCCCGAAACATCGCGAGTGATTGATGGGTTTTCGGATTTGCGTGCAACTTTATCGATTTCATCGATGTAAATAATTCCAGTTTCGGCTTTCTTGACATCGTAATCCGCAGCCTGCAAAAGCTTAAGCAAAATATTTTCTACGTCTTCGCCGACATAACCTGCTTCTGTTAGCGCGGTTGCATCTGCAATTGCGAAGGGAACATTGAGCATGCGCGCCAAAGTCTGCGCCATAAGAGTTTTACCGCAACCAGTTGGACCTAGAAGCAAAATGTTGCTCTTTGCTAATTCAATAGAATCTTCGCGCTTTGTATCCCCTGATTGAACGCGTTTGTAATGGTTGTACACGGCAACCGAAAGTGACTTCTTTGCACGGTCTTGCCCGATTACATATTGATCAAGGAATTCAAAAATTTCGGCAGGTTTTGGAAGTTCGGTAAGTCCGAGAGTTCCTGCTTCTGCAAGCTCTTCGATAATGATTTCATTACAGAGTTCAATGCACTCATCGCAGATGTAAACACCAGGACCGGCAATTAATTTCTTGACTTGCTTCTGAGTCTTACCGCAGAAGGAACATTTCAGCAGATCGCTAGTCTCGCCGATGCGTGTCATCTCACTCCTTTGTTCCCAATGGGGGAAATTTTTGGGAACGTCTAGTAGATAAGAATAGATTGAAGGCGTGCAAATACGCGGGATAAAGAAGCCTTGCGTTGTTCGCCGAGAGAGTAATTAAGCGAAAAAGTTGTGACTACGCCTTTGCTTTGCGGCTGGCCAGAACTTGATCAATTAATCCGTACTCGACAGCTTCTGCGGCTGTAAGAATCTTGTCACGTTCGATATCTGCTGCGATTTCTGCAGGCGAACGAGTTGAGTGACGTGAAATTAACTCTTCAAGAAGTGTGCGCATGCGCAAAATTTCGCGTGCTTGGATTTCGATATCCGAAGCTTGACCGCCACCTTCTGATGAAGGTTGGTGAATCATGATGCGCGAGTTTTCTAGTGCATATCGCTTGCCCTTTGCGCCACCTGCAAGAAGTACGGCTGCTGCAGATGCTGCTTGGCCTAGACATATTGTCATGACATCTGGGCGAACAAATTGCATCGTGTCATAAATCGCTGTCAGAGCGGTAAATGATCCACCAGGTGAATTGATGTAAATCATGATGTCACGATCTGGATCCATGGATTCGAGAGTCAATAGTTGAGCCATGACATCGTTTGCAACTGTGTCATCGATTGGTTGTCCGAGGAAAATAATGCGCTCTTCGAATAATTTTGTGTATGGATCAAGACGCTTAAAACCATAAGCGGTTTTTTCTTCAATTGTTGGAAGAACGTAGCGATTTGTAATCTCTGGAATGTTATTCATTATTTCGCCTTCCCTGCATTACCTGAAACTTGACCCTCTGATTTTGCAATGTGATCTACAAAGCCGTATTCCTTTGCTTCTTCAGCTGTAAACCATCGATCACGATCTGAATCTGCAGTAATTTTCTCAACGCTCTGTCCTGTGTGGTGAGCGATGAGTTCGGCCATCTTCTTCTTAATAGCAGCCATGTTTTCAGCTTGGATGCGAATATCAGTTGCGGTACCACCGATGCCACCGAGTGGTTGGTGCATCAAGATGCGTGCATTAGGAAGTGCATAACGTTTTCCTGGTGCACCAGCTGTTAGTAAGAACTGACCCATAGATGCGGCCATTCCCATTGCAACAGTTGCTACATCATTTTTTACGTACTGCATGGTGTCATAAATCGCCATACCCGCAGTGATGGATCCACCAGGTGAGTTAATGTAAAGATAAATATCTTTTTCTGCGTCTTCTGCAGCAAGCAACAGAATTTGCGCGCAAATTGCATTTGCCATGTTGTCTTCAACTTGACCTGCAAGAAAAATAATTCGCTCACGGAGCAAGCGGCTATAAACTTGTTCGTCTAATCCGCCCATTGATGCCGGTGATGCTTGTGCAACAACCTGCGGTGTCTGCGGGTTCATCTGCTCCACGTGAAGTCCTCCTGATATTTATTTCTTCCTGTAGTGACCCTAACAATGTCAGCACAGAAATGCTTCCCAATTTGTGTGATTAAGAGCGTGAAAGCGCCTGTGTTCGCTCAGGGCGCAGAGATTATTCCTGGACTGGTGATGATGCTGGCTTTGGAGCAAGGGCTTCGAGATCCACAGCTGCGCCTGATGCATCTTTAATCGAGATGCGAGAGAGAACGCCAGCCAGAGCTTTTGCACGAGCAACTTCTGCAACGAGTTGTTGAATCTGCCCAGCTTTTTGTAACTCTTGTGCGAATTGTTCAGGAGCCATTCCATAGCGTTGTGATGTTCGCACTAAGTATTCGGTTAGTTCTACTTCAGTAACTTGAACTTCTTCGGCCTTAACAATCGCATCGAGTAAGAAATCTGACTTCAGAGATGATCGCACTTGACCATCAACTTCTGCGCGGTGCTCTGCATCTTCGAGGCGACCTTCGCCCGATAAGTGATCATTTACTTCTTCATCCACGAGAAGATCAGGAACTGGGATTTCTGTCTCTGCGAGTAATTTCTCAACGAGCAAGTCACGTGCTTGAGCGCCTTGTTCCATCTTCTTTACGCGCTCTAATCGAGTAGCAAAATCTGCCTTTAATTCATCTAGTGTGTCGAACTCTGATGCAAGCTTTGCAAAGGCATCGTCCATCGGTGGTAATTCGCGTTCTTTAACTACTTTAACCACAACTTCTACAACGCCTTTTTCACCTTCGGCTTGTCCGACAAGTTGTGTTTCAAACTCTTTCTTGTCCCCCGCACTCATTCCAATGAGCGCATCATCTAAACCATCAATCATTCGGTTTGAGCCAACTTCGTATGAAATATCTGATGCCGCTCCGCCATCTACTTCTTCGCCATTAATGCGAGCCAATAGATCAAGCGTTGGGAAATCACCACTCTTGATTGCACGTTCCACTGTATTAAGCGTTCCAAAGCGAGCGCGAAGTTCGTCAATCTGCTCGGTGATATCTGAATCAGTGACAACTACGTCATCAACCTTGATTTCGATCTTAGAAAAATCTGGCAACTTCACTTCTGGGCGCACATCAACTTCTACCGTGAATACCAACTTTTCGTTATCGACGAACTCTTTGACATCGACAGTTGGTCGTCCAATAACTAGAACTGTGTGCTCACGTGCAGCCTTGCCATAAAACTCAGGCAGAGCTGAGTTAATCGCCTCATCTAAAACTGTTCCGCGACCAACACGTTGATCGATCATCGCAGCAGGAATTTTTCCTTTGCGGAATCCAGGAATGTTTACTTGTGATGCAACCTTCTTGTAAGCATCAGAAACATGTTGTGTGAGCTCTGAATATGGAACTTCGATATCTAAACGAACACGGGTTGGAGAAAGTGTTTCTACCGTGCTCTTCACGAAGTACTCCTTTTATATAAGTTAAATAAGATAAGTTAAAAAGTATGGTCGGGGCGGGGAGATTCGAACTCCCGATCTCCTGCTCCCAAAGCAGGCGCGCTAGCCACTACGCTACGCCCCGAGGCGCAAGTGGTGAGTCTAGACGAGATTTTCACCCTCGCTAACCGAGGCGATAGCGTTAGCCCCGATTCGGTAACCGTACTGCGGCAGAGGTAACCTAAGCCCAGCACAAAAACTGCATCAACAATGCGGGTGTAGCTCAATGGTAGAGCCCCAGCCTTCCAAGCTGGCCATGCCGGTTCGATCCCGGTCACCCGCTCCAAAGTTTTATTAAGTAATTGAACCAACTTCGGTTAGGGCAAAATAGCCATTCAATGTTACGACGTAACTTATGGCTTCAGAAGCACTGACTTTCACAAAAACATTAAATGGATTCGTAACTAAAGATCCATCAATTATCAAATCAGCATAAATATTTTGAGAATAGATCGTGGAAGGAGATATGAATTTTTTTCCTGAAGACACTGAATATCCCGTGGTAATTGGAATAACTCCTGCTGTCGTAAAAACTTCCAAGACCAGCGTTGTGTCTAAATCACCGTATGAAGCTTTCGACCCAGAGATATTTAATCGAATGGAATACTTTTTTCCCGGAAGTAAGCTTCCGAAATCTCGCGATTGAGCTGACGCGCCGGCCGTGCCGGTGAGTGTATTTATAAACGAAAAAGAACCCAATGAAACAGAAGTGACACCACTAACACCTGGAGAACCCGAAGCACCTGCTGCACCAGTTGCACCGGTACTTCCTGCTGGTCCAGGAGGTCCCGCTGGACCAGCACTTCCAGATGCGCCAGCTGCACCTGCGGCGCCTGTTTCGCCGGCTGCTCCATTAGATCCTGCAGCGCCTGTTAAACCCGTTGCACCTGTACTTCCTGTTGCACCCGCAGTTCCTGAAACTGTAGAAGTATTCGTTACTGTTTTACCATCAGAACCAGCAACACCTGGTGTTCCCGATTTGCCATCCGTTCCCGCAGTTCCGCGAAGTGAAATTGGAAATGGCCACGTGTTGTTTTTCTTTGGTCCGTAGATATTCAAATTCTTTGTATCGATGTAAAAATCACCATTGATACCAATGGACTTAGTTGGCGCAGAGATTCCATTCAGAATTGTGTTTGGAATTGAATTCGCTGTTCTGCCTGCAGACTTTAACTTGACGACGGATTTCGTGGCTGCAAAACCTGGCTGAACAGCGAAAAGTGAGAGTGCGCAAAGAAGAGAAATTAGACGGATGAGAGCACGTGGACTTTTCATAGGGAATCACCTTTCGGGTTGGAGTTCAGTCTGAACCTTTAAAGAGTTCACAGGAATAGGTCTACCCCTATGCGGTGAATGTGACAGGGGACTCAACCAGCCTAAAAACTCACAAGAACCGCACAGGATTCTCGACTTCCTTTATGAAGGTCAGGGGGTTTAGTACGAGTTGTTAATGGCGTGGGGCCATTAATGAAAGTTCCTAGGGAACGAAAGGACAGTCAATGTCAAAGAGAACAATTGCAACGGTTGTACTAACAACAGTTGCACTCACAGCTGGTGGAATTGGAACAGCTAATGCTGCTTCAAAATCAACGAGAACAGTTGTTACTAAATCTGTAACTAAGGTTTCACAACCAGGAGTTAATGCACGCGGACTGGGCGGGCCAGTTGCTGCACTAGATGGCATCTTGTCTGGCTTAGTTGCCAAAGGAACTATTACATCGGATCAGGCAAAGGCAATTAAGGATGCAGTGTTGAGTGCAGCCGAAACTGCTAAAGCTAATCGTCCTGGCAAAGTAGGTGGTCCGGATCGTGCAGCAATGCAAGCATTGATTTCTTCAACTCTAGGGATTGATATCGCAACAATTAAGTCACGCATGAAAGCAGGAGAAACTCTTGCTGCAATTGCTGGCTCCAAGAAAGATGCGTTGATCGCAGCTCTTGTTGCTGAACATTCAAAGAGAATCGATGAAAAAGTTGCAGCAGGAAAAATCACTTCAGCTCAAGCAACTACTTTAAAAGCAAATCTTGTTGCACATGTGACGGAAGAACTAAATGAAGTAAAGGGCAAGGGCAAGCATGGTGGACCTATGGGAGCGCCAGCTCCGCTAGGAACTCCAACAAACTAAATATTCGTACCTCCTCCTTACGGGTAGAAAGACCCGCTACTAAGAAATTTAGTGGCGGGTCTTTCGTTTTGAAGCAGCGCACGTGAGAGTATTTCGCCATGCGCGTACACATAGGCAGTGATCATGCTGGACTTGAGTTAAAGAATGCACTTGTAGAACACCTCAAAGCTTCAGGTCATGACGTTATCGATCATGGTCCGCATGTATATGACGCACTCGATGATTACCCAGTCTTTTGCATTCCCGCGGCGCAAGGTGTCGCTAATGAAAAAGGTTCATTCGGAATTGTTTTAGGCGGTTCTGGCAATGGCGAGCAAATGGCTGCAAATAAAGTTAAAGGGATCCGCGCTGCACTTGTGTGGAGTGTTGAAACTGCAAAATTAGCACGCGAACATAATGATGCGAATGTCATTGCAATCGGTGGGCGTATGCACTCCATCGAAGTCTGTAAAGAGTTAATCGATGTTTTTCTAGCTACACCTTTTAGTAACGACGAACGTCATATTCGTCGCATCGGACAAGTATCAAATTTCGAAACTAAGGGTTCCATTTAATTTTTCGCTACGTAGTGAAAGTCACTGACCCGGTGATCTTTAGCTAAACCTTTACCTTCAAACTTTGTATATGGCCGCCATGTCGGACGAGGCACTTCTCCCCCAGTGAATTGAGTTGATTGAGCAAACACATCGTTGATCCATTGTGCATATGGAACCCAGTCCGTTGCAATATTTATGTACCCATTCGCAATCAGCTTGCGATGAATCAATTTTAAAAACTCAGCATTTACGATTCGACGCTTGTTGTGCTTTTGCTTGGGCCATGGGTCTGGAAAAAATAGGTGGAACCCATGGATGCTGTGATCTTTAAACATACTCTCCAGAATTTCGATTGCATCGCCTTCAATAATGTAGACATTTTTAAGTGTGTGCTCTTCTATCAGAGAGAGTAACTTTCCGATTCCGGGTGGATGCACTTCGATAGCCACGTAACCATTGTCTGGATGCGCTTTTGCAATCTCTGCAGTTGCATCTCCCATACCAAAACCAATTTCTACAATAATCTCTCGAGCATTTGGAAATAAGTGATCGATATCAACGGGGGTTCCAAACTCAATACCGAACTGATCCCACGAACGAATTAGGGCAGCATTCTGTGCCCGAGTCATGCGCTTTCCGCGTAAGCGAAAGCTCTTGATCCCCGACCCTTGAGATGCTTGGCGTTCCATTGGGTAACTCTTACATGATTAGATATCAACCTGAAATCACACACGATAATCAACATGAGGAGTTTTTGTGCCTGGAATAAATCTGACCCGCGATGAAGCCGCAATCCGTTCCACGCTAGTTAAAACCCATAGTTATCAAATTGATCTCGATCTAACAACTAGTACAGAGACATTCATTGCTAAAACTTGTGTGAAATTTTCTGGTTTAAAGCCAGGTCAGAGCACATTCATTGATGCTGTTGGTAAACGAGTGATTTCCGCTTCTCTCAACGGCGTTGCATTTGAAGTTAAAGATTACGATGGCCAAACAATTAATCTTCCAGCACTGGCTGCCGAAAATGAGTTATGTCTTGAAATCGAAGCGAAGTACTCAAACACCGGAGAAGGTCTCCACCGATTCGTCGACCCGGCAGATAATGAAGTTTATCTCTATACACAATTTGAAACTGGCGATGCAAGACAAATGTATGCCTGCTTCGATCAGCCAGATCAAAAGGCTACCTTCACAATCAGCGCAATAACTCCCAAGCATTGGGAAGTAATCTCGAATTATGATGTTGCCTCTGTAACGGATGTTGGCGCAGATTCAAAGTTAACTCAATTCAAAGAGTCACAGATAATTTCAACTTACGTCACTGCAATCGTGGCTGGACCATACCAACATGTGCATGACGAATACGTTGGTGAGAAAACTATTCCGCTTGGTATCTACGCTCGTAAGTCATTCTTCAAGCATGTTGATGCAGAAAACATTTTCAAAGTAACTAAGCAAGGCTTTGCATACTTCGAGAAGACTTTTGGTTTGGCTTATCCATTTGGTAAGTACGACCAACTGGCAGTTGCTGAGTACAACTGGGGCGCAATGGAAAATGTTGGCTGTGTGACTTTCCATGAAGATGTTTTGATTTTCCGAAGCAAAGTCACAGAGAGTAAACATCTTGGTCGAGCCAGCACAATTCTTCACGAAATGGCACATATGTGGTTTGGCGATCTTGTCACCATGAAATGGTGGGAAGACTTGTGGCTCAACGAATCATTTGCCGAATGGGCTTCATACATGGCAACAAGTGAAGCAACTCAATACACAACTGCGTGGACAGAATTTAATGCACTACGAAAGAACTGGGCATATCGCCAAGATCAACTATCGACAACTCACCCAATTGCTACTGAGATGAAGGACCTCGAAGATGTAAAGACAAACTTCGATGGAATTTCATATGCAAAAGGTGCTTCAGTTCTTC
>Ga0075470_10000119_pt1 | contig 27972 bp, 20 predicted proteins | sample DEB19_08_DNA_4_FD_71482 | JGI IMG/M metagenome (GOLD analysis project Ga0075470, IMG submission 71482) | Aqueous microbial communities from the Delaware River and Bay under freshwater to marine salinity gradient to study organic matter... | ecosystem: Environmental > Aquatic > Marine > Coastal ... | reverse complement strand
GCCCTCGCAGTCGCGGCTGAGGGTCAACCTGTATCGGTAGCGCCCTCGGTCATTCACTCGGATCACGAAAGACTTGAACTATTCGGGTCCTCTGCTCGGGCGGTGGTTCGGCAGACACCGCGATCTGTCAGCACCGATCACTGGACAACTCTTTCCCGTCTGGGTCGAAACATTGCGCCGAGCATACGCAAGATTATTCGCGCCGAATTGCGTAATCGACTTTCCGGTTTGACTGAGAGCGCGTCTCTGCAATGCGTGGTTCCTTCCGTATTTGGCGTGGAGTCGCTCGGCACCTTACTGTCGTTGATGCGAGAAGAGAGCCTTGCGATCGACGGCTTTCATGATGCGCCGGCGTTGATGGTGGCCAGTCTCGATCTTGAGGGCACCACGCTCGTTATCGAGATCGGTCTCGGCTCGCTCTCCGCCACGTGCGTTGATGCAAACGACGAAGTTCGCCGAAAAGCGTCGACCTTTCGCTATGGTGCAGGCGTGTTGTCACTTGAGCAGTGCTGGTTGCAGCGAATTGCCGAAGCGATGGTTCTTCAGACTCGGTTCGATCCGCTGCACGACGGCTCGATGGAGCAGCGGCTATATGATCAGCTCGATATCACCTGCGCTACCGCCGCAAAACTCGGCTCCGCCGACATCGAGCTCGCAACTTCACAAGGTACGATCAAGGTGAGCTTGAGTCGAGACCAGCTTGCGGAGGCGGCCTCTGCGGTCTACGACCAGGCAATCTCTGCGCTTCACGAGCTTCGCCCTGCAGGAACCCACGCGAATATCTTGATCGATAAACGTCTTCTCGACTTTCCGGGGTTTATCGAGCGCCTTTCGACCATGCGCGGGTGCCGAATTTTTTCTCATACCGCTGATCTCGCCGCCCGAGCCGCCGCGAACCAAACGCTCACTGCAGCGCCGGATGGATCCGTATCAATTCAGCGTGGATATCCCCGCCGGCCGCCGATCGACAATCCATACGAAATTGATCTCTCAAATTTTCCGTCGGCCTTTGATATCGCTCCCACGCATGCACTCTTCGATGGGAAAGCGATTGCGCTACCCCTAGGGCCTTTCGAAATTGGCCGTCACGTGCAAAACGGAGGTCTCCGACTTTCTGAAGGCCTGGCGGGGATCTCACGCCTCCATTGCTCGCTTCTTAGGGAGCGATCGGGTGTGACACTCGTACCCCATACGTCGCAGGGAACATGGCTGAACGACGAGCGAGTGCGGACTCGTGTGAAGGTGCGCTCGGGAGATCGACTTCGTATCGGCGCACCGGGAGTGACGATCGACCTGATCGCCGTTGGAGGAGCCGATCATGGCGCGCCGCCGGAAGGTTGAGGTATTTAGCCTCTCGTTTCTCGATGTGATCTGCTGCGGATTCGGGGCGGTCATTCTTTTCTACACGATCATTAGTGCGCAAAGTGGAATCGAGCGAACCCGAAAAGCCGAAGACTTAAGTGCGCAGGTGTCAAAACTCGAAGAAGAGGTTTTGACAGGCGCAAAAAATCTGGTCGTGTTGAAAAATACCTTGCAGCGCACGGAAAGCGAAACCGTCTCAGCGACCTCTCGGGCGACACAGCTCATCGATGAGCTTCAGCGAAAGCGTGAAGAGAGCTTCATCTACGATGCGGACACATTGGCCAAGCGTGAACGCATCGAGAAACTGAAAGCGGACGTCAAGGCGCTCGAAGCTAATGCTCGCCGGCTTGAGGCCAGTGCTCAAGTACAAAGCCCACGCGGCGAACTCACGGGTTCAGGAAAGTCTCGGGCCAGCCGACGCTATATCACCGGTCTGACGCTCAAAGGCCGACGTATCCTCGTTCTTTTCGATCGCTCAGCCAGTATGCTCGACGAGGATCTCGTCAATATCATCCGGTTGCGTAATTCACCTGCTCCCGCACAACTCGCCGCAGAAAAATGGCGTCGCGCGACAGACATCGGAAATTGGATCATCAGCGAAATTCCAGAGTCGTCTCAGTACCAGGTCTATGGGTTCAACACGTCCGCGAACCCGCTACTGGAGGGAACGGCCGGTGAATGGATCGCGGGGAGTGACGCGGCGCGCCGGGACAAGGTGCAGGATGCGCTCGGTCAAATAAGTCCTGCTGGAGGCACGAGTCTGATCAACGCGCTAGCCACGATCCGCAGCATGCGTGTTCCTCCGGATCAAGTGATTCTGATTACAGACGGACTACCCACACAAGGTGCGAGCGCCCCGGCGCTGCGCCGTTTCGTCGATGCAGGTGATAGGGCACGCCTCTTCGACGAAGCGATTCGTGGTCTCAATCGAAATATTCCTGTCGATGTCATCTTACTGCCGATGAAAGGCGATGTCCCTGCGCCACATCGATTTTGGGGGTTGGCGCGCATGACGAAGGGAGCGTTTGTCATGCCGTCGCCGGACTGGCCATGAAGCTGAAGCGTCGTGATACCGAGGTATTCAGCCTCTCGTTCCTTGACGTGATTTGTTGCGGATTCGGCGCGATCATCTTGCTGCTCGTGCTATCGGAGTTCGGGCAGCCGCTCGTTATCGAGCGCTCTAGACAAGATCTCGAGTCGCAAATCAAAAAATTGCAAGAAGAGCTATTTATCATTCGAGGCGAAAGCGATCGACTCGAGCGTGAGCTTAAAGGTCGGGTCGATCTATTAGCTCGTGAGAGACAGAACCTTGCTAAAGTTGCCGGCGACGTCTCGAGCTTACGTGGGCAGTTTGACGCATCCCGCCAAAATGCGGCCGTCAGTAACATTCTCGAAAATGAACTGCTTTCGGCGTACCAAGAACTGGAAGCGGAGAACAAGCGCTTGGTTCAAGCCTCTCGTGCGAAGAAGCGCATCGCAACCCAAGCGGTAGGTGGCATTCCCGTCGATAGTGACTATGTCATTTTTTTGATCGATACCTCGGGGAGCATGCAAGGGGGTCATTGGGAAACGGCCATGGAGGTTATGCGAGAGATTCTCGATATCTATCCGCGGCTGAAGGGTGTACAAATCGTCGACGACAATGGCCGCGAATTGTTCGCTGGCACACGCGGGCGGTGGATGACCGATTCCCCGTCGCTACGTACCGATATCGTGCAACGCATGCGTAGTTGGCGAACGTTCAGCGATTCGAACCCCGCTGACGGGATCGAACAGGCCATCAAGACGTATTGGTCTGCCGACAAGCGGATCAGCATTTATGTCCTCGGCGACGAATTCACAGGTGAGTCGATTCAGCAGGCGTTAGATGCCGTCGATCGAATCAATCGCCCCGATTCATCCGGTCGACGACGGGTGCGTATCCACGCCGTTGGCTTTCCGGAAGTCCCGGGGATGACACCGTTTACAAACATTCGGTTCTCCGCCTTAATGAGGGCGATGTGCGAACGTAACGACGGAACGTTCGTCGGGCTCACGAACACCAAAAGCTGTGCAGTGAACATGAACATCGGAGGCGTCACGACATGCATTGGCGGCGACTAACGGTCATCTTTGGCGCAGCCTTGGCCCTGACGGCTTGTGGAGGCGTACAGATCGCTCCGCAACCTCAACTACCGAAAGCCTTGATCGACGTGCTGCCGGCAAAGGTCGGATTGGTCATTCCTGCTGAACAGCGGAACTTCACGCATACCGAGACGAGGGGCGGTGTGGCTTGGACGATTATGCTCGGAGCAGGGCAGCAACAGTTCTCTCGCCGAGTACTTGAATCGACCTTCCGTGAGGTCAATGAATTCACCGATCTCGAAAGCGCGCGCCTGATCGCCGATCTACAGGCTCTATTCGAGCCGAAAATTGAGCAGTTCTCGTTCGCGACGGCTCAAGAGACGGGCGGTGAATACGTTGCAGTGACCATCCGCTATCGAATTGATGTCTATGCGCCAAATGGCGAGCGCTTCGACTCGCTGACACTCACCGGGTACGGTACAGCCCCTGCCGAAGGCCTAGGTTCCGCCTCCCCTATGGAAGAGGCGTCGAAGTCGGCAATGCGTGATGCTGCCGCTCGATTTTTGACGCAGTTTCCTTCTACTGAGGTCGCCAAGGTGTTGGGCGACGGTAAGCGACTCGAGGTCACCGCTGAAGATGCGATGAGAGCGCTAACTGCGAGTGGTCTACGTATCGAGGCGGTACCGATTCGCATCTCTCGAAGAATCGACCCCTCATGGAGGCCCGGAAGTCCTACGGCTAATTCGTCGACGCCGGCTCCCGTTGCACCTTGATCATTAGTTGTTCGGTCATGCGCAAGCCCTCGGTCTCGACGGCTTGACCGCCTTCGATACGGGGTGAGAAGCGAGCCTTTCGCGCTGCGAGCAGAGCCGCTCGATTACTGTTTTCGGGTGCCGCGGAATTCACTATCACGGCATCCTGCACCTTTCCATCCCGGCCGATTTTCAACTGCATCTCGACGGTATGCAGAGCGTAATCATCACGGTTTTGAGGCCTCATTCTGAGCGCGGAGATAGCAGGCGGTCGATAAACGAGTCGCCTGGGGGTTTCGAGTAAGCGACGCGCCTCGGGCCCCGCAGAATCGAGAACCTTATAGCTCTCTGAGTAAGAGTTCGTGGCTTTCGAGAAATTGCCGCTCAACAGGTGCCAGTCGCCGATTTGCGCGATCGTTTCGCCCAATAACTTCGCATCGAGAGGCGAGCTTTTTTTGATGATATCGACTGCGAAGTTGAGGGCTCGCAAGCCTTCGGCGTTAAGACGCCCCTGACCTGGATTATTGAAAAAAGAGTCGCCCGGCTCCACCGTATCGAGACCTTGAGCCTCCGTGACTTCTGGTCCATAGATGGCCTCGAGTATCCAGGTTCGAGAGAGTCCCCTCAGTGCAGAGACGCCGACGATGGGCTTATCGCTCGAAAGCTCCTCGGCGAGTTGAAGGGCGCGAGCATGCAGACCTCGTGAGGTGGAATATCGACCCATCGATTCATGCCAGTGAGCTAACTTCTCGAGGGGCTCAAGCAGCCGGAGATCGCGCTTGCCGAAGTTTGATTCGGCGATACGAAATGCAAACTGATGCTCTCGTTCGGCGTCGGCATCTCGACCCAGCGTAACGTAGGCTTCGATCAGTGCGTCGACACTATCGAGTTGCTCAATGTTGTACAAACCGTCGAGATTGCGCGAAAGATCGACGGCACGCTTAAGCGCAGCCGCTGCTTCGGCAGGGCGCCCACTGGCAAGCCACGTCTCACCGAGGCCTTGAAGCGGGCGGATCAACTGACGATCGGCTCCGGAAAGCTCGCCCTCTATGAGCCCGATCGCACGCTGATAACTACGCTCTGCGAGATCAAACTCCCCACGACGAAACTGCACCGTGCCGAGGTTCGTCAGCGGATTGACGAGCTCCCGAGAGTCTTTGCCGTGCCGCCGCTCGACCGTATCGACGAGTTCTTCGGCTCGGCGACCTGCACCGACCAAGTCGTTAGCTTCAATTGCCGACTTGAACTGAGCAAAAATCCGCAGGGGTTCCGCCTCTTGTGCCGCAAGAGGCAGCGAGAGTGTTCCGGTAACGACGAGTATTAACGCCGTTCGAAAAGGTAGTGAGACACCAGCCATTCGCGTCCGCTCCGATAACCGAATAGTTCCGCGCAGGACATGAAGAATATTCGCCAATACACCCACCATTTCAGCGCCTGATCAGCGCCGTAGGCTTCGGCAACAACCGGCATCAGCGAGGGCCGATTCGCATCCATTTTTTGGAGCCAAGCTTCTGAGGTGAGTTGGTAGTGCCGCCCGTCGACTTGCCAGTGATCGACGAGCTGCAAGTCACGTTGGAAATAATGTAGCAAGTCGTCGCTCGGCATGATGCCGCCAGTAAAAAAGTACTTAGCCATCCAGTCGGTGTCATCGCGCACCTCGAACGTATAGGCGAAGCGATGATGCGTAAAGATATGCACGAAAAGAGTCGCTCCGGGGGACATCCACCCAGCGATGCGCCCGAGCAGCGTGTCGTAGTTTCGCATGTGCTCGAACATTTCGACGGACACGACTCGATCAAAGCGCGTCTCGGGGCCGAATTCAAGTTTGTTGGCGTCACACGTGACGATTTCTAAGTTCTTTAGCCCTCGCTCAGCAGCGCGCGCATCGATAAACAATTTTTGAGTGCGAGAATTGGATACTGCCGTGATTCGCGAGTCGGGATATTTTTCTGCCATCCAGAGCGACAGCGAGCCCCATCCACAGCCCAGTTCGAGAATTCTGTCGCCATTGCGAAGACGAGCACGATCACATGTCAGCGCCAGCATTCGTGCCTCGGCGACATCGAGGTTGTCTGCAGCTCTAGCGATGTTGAAGTCATCGTAGTAGCAGCTGCTGTACTTGAGATGCTTACCGAGAACCTTCAGATAGAACGCCGTCGGAACCTCGTAGTGCTGCTGATTGGCCTCCGCCGTATGAATGGCAATCGGACTCTCTCGTAGTCGGCGAACCATCTGCATCAGATGTGCCTGCTGAGATTCAGGATCGCCTTTGTCTTCTTCTCGAATGCGCTGGGCCAGTAATTCGCGTATGCGATAACGGATCAGCCAGTCGGGGATTTGGTCCTGTTCGACCAGGCGCATAGCAAGAGATGTTTGAACGGTATCGGTCATTTCGGCGTCGAAGGCTTTAGTGTTTTTAGGGCGCGCTCGAGAATGGGAATCAAAGATCTATAGAGTACAAAAATCGCCAGCGGCCCGATAAGTACCCATCCCACCGAGGCATGCACGATGGCATCCCATAGGGTGACGATGGCGTGTAGCACCCCTTGAGAGAGTATTTCCATGCCGGCTTCTATCGTCATTGGCTGAGGCGTCGATCCGAGCACCCATTCTCCAAGTCTCATGAAGGGGATGATCAGCACGAGCTGAATAGGCCCTACCAGCCAACTGACCAATTGAATGGCTGCGAGGTTCAATCTTTGCCACAGGGCGATGACCGTCAGCGCTGGAGTCGAGACACCCAGTACCGGGAACATTCCGATTCCGGCTCCGAGCGCCAGACATAACGCAAGATCGCGGGGCGAGAGCCCCTGACGAAGTAGCCCGAGAACGGGGTCCACGACGTGACGACGAACAATGGCGAGCATGCAGAATTCCGTTAGGTTCGCGGATCAATTTTCGTATGCGTTTGGGCGAGCGCCGCTCCGATCAGCAGTGCGGCGATATCGGAGGTATCCGGCAAGCGCCCAGGAATCCATTGTTGCAGGAACTCGGTCGCGATGGCGACCAGAATGACGAAGGGCAGGGGCGGCACTCGGCCGGAAACCCCTTGTAACGCGAGCCAGGCAAGCCCGATCCCGAGAAAAAGTCGCTCAAGTAGTGGAAGCGCCCCTGGGTCTCCGGGAGTACCGGCTAATTCAGCAAACGGTATCCAGAGAATACCTTCCGCCGCGACATTGATCGATGCGTCCGAGGGCCAGATACCTGAGATGAACAACGCTGCACAGGCAAGAAAAAATGCTCGGGACTCCCAGCGAACGGTACGGATCACTCGCATGAGAGCGATGCTGATCAGCGACAGTACCAACGCCAGACCCTCAGCCGGAGTCAGATGCTGACCGACGAACAACAGTCGTGCGCCTGCAGAGATTCCGAATAACATCAGGAGTGCAGACCAAAAATAAGGGCGCCTCAAGAGCGCACTTAAAAGAGCGCCGAGCACCAAATAGCAGGCAAAGAAACCAAACATTTTTCCTGCCTCGAAGGGCATCGTGAGACTCGTCTCGATAGCCGCTTCGATACGACCAGGTCGTAGCCTAGGTACGAAGGGGGCGAGATGTGCAACGAGCCAGAGGGTAACAAGTAGCGCCGGTGCTGGACCGATCACCAGCCGTTGCAAACGCCGAGACAACGGTCTCACGGGGAGAGCGGAGTACAGCGCAGCGACCAGCGTTCCGAGCGCTGCGCTGACGACATTGAACACCCAGTCTGCAAGACTGGGGTCACGCGCCGGCAGTGCATGCTGGGTCACTTCGATCGCCAGCGACAATAGGGCCGCCGCACAGACAGGCCAAAATATTCGCGTGAGCGCAAATCGGCTCTTCTCTAGGGCCATAGAGCCGAGCATTCCGAGTGGTAGATAAAGCAGAAGGTTGACGATCGTGTCTCGCTGAGACGGCTCACGCCATTCGCGCAATCTAGGAAGTCCTGATGTCAGCGCATCAGACAGTAGTCGAAGCTGTACATCGAAAGGATAAAGCGACGCGCTCGCAATCAGCGCAGCCCATCCAGCGAGCAACCATAACGAGAAGCGACGCACCGCGATATCGTGAGGCGCAAGACGGAGACCGCTTCGTTCGAAACGCGTCACTTTTTCCCGAACAGACGCTCGAGCTCTGCTCGAGCGGCATCGATGGCCGCGTTATTCGCAGGCGTCCATGCGCCGGCGCGAGGCTTGAAATGATCGCAGAAGTTAGCGCGTTCTTTGTCTCTCACCTCTTCGGCGGTAGGCTCACGGCACTGTTTTGCAATACTGGTGTGGTAATCGACGCAAAGCTTGCAAACATGTAGTTCTGCCCGACATTTTGGGCATTCGTCGAGCCTTCGTAACGGCAGGGATAACGCCGCTAAAGACGCGCCGCATTTCCAGCATGAAAGATCATGGGCCATGGACGCGAGGCTAGCGTTTCTCGCGGCGATCTGCCAGAAACTCGCGGAGAGCTTTGCCGGTATGAGAGCGTGATGGTCGTAGGGCGAGCGATTGCGGTGAGCCCTCTGCAACGAGGCGTCCTCCACCGCTACCGGCTTCGGGGCCCATGTCTAGCACCCAATCTGCCTCCGCGATGACATCGAGATTGTGTTCGACGAGCACTACGGTGTTGCCTGCGTCCACGAGTCGGTGCAATACGTGTATGAGCTTTTCGACATCTGCCATATGTAGTCCGACCGTCGGCTCATCGAGAACATAAAGCGTGTGCTTGGGTTTGCTACGAAGCGGCGCTCGCAAGTCGACGCGAACCTTCGCCAATTCGGTCACTAACTTGATGCGCTGTGCCTCACCACCCGAGAGCGTCGGACTCGCTTGGCCTAGTGTGAGATAGCCAAGTCCGACGTCGCACAGTAATTTGAGTACGTGATGCAAGCTCGCGTGTGATTCGAAGAAGGAGGTTGCATCCTCGATATTCATCGCAAGTACATCCCCGATGCTGAGGTCGCGCCAGGTGACCGACAGCGTTTCGGCATTGAATCGGCTACCGCGGCAGACATCGCAAGTGACTTTTACATCGGGCAAAAAACTCATCTCGACAGTCTGTACGCCTTGACCCTCACAGGCTTCGCAACGCCCTCCAGAGGTATTGAATGAGAAACGGCTGGCGCTGTACCCCCGAAGTCGCGCCTCGCTGGTGTTGGCAAAGATCTTCCGAATATCGTCCCAAATGCCCACGTAGGTGGCTGGGCAGGAGCGCGGCGTCTTGCCGATGGGCGTTTGATCAACCTCCAGCACCCGATCGACCGCTTCGATACCGCGGATCGCCGCGCAACCGACGGGGTCTCCGTCCTGCAACACGATCGTTCGCGCGCTTGCATAGAGCACATCGCGGGCTAATGTCGACTTCCCTGAGCCCGAGACGCCCGTCACGACGATGAGCCGTCCTAGCGGGATGCGCGCATCGATACCTGCGAGATTATGAAGTCGTGCGTTTTCGATGATTAAAGAGGGTGTTTTCTTATCAACGTTACGATGCGGGCTCGCGGCATGCTTGAGCGGCTGACGAAGATAGCGTCCGGTGATGGAATCCGGATTCGCCACGAGATCTTTGAGCTTGCCCCGTCCGACGACTCGTCCGCCTCGGACGCCCGCCCCCGGACCTAAGTCGATGACGTGATCGGCACGTCGAATCGTATCTTCGTCATGTTCGACGACGACCAACGTATTGTGATGCGCCGCGAGCTCGCCAAGCGCCTCGAGCAAGATACGGTTGTCGCGTGGATGTAAGCCGATCGTGGGCTCGTCGAGTACATAACAGACACCGCGAAGATTGGAGCCAAGCTGCGCTGCAAGGCGAATTCTCTGCGCTTCACCGCCGGAGAGCGTCGGCGCTGCGCGATCGAGACCAAGATATCCGAGGCCGACGCGTTCGAGGAAGCCCAGCCGCGTCCGAATTTCTGTGAGGAGATCGCGTGCGATGGCCCGTTCGCGCTTATCGAGCTTGAGGCCTTGAAGGGATGCGAGCGACTTCGACACCGGTTGACAGGTGAAGCTACCGATCGATTTTCCGCGGAATCGCACTGAACGCGCGATCTCATTGAGCCTTTCTCCATGACACGATTGACAGGATTTCTCATCGCCGTCATGCCATTCGTTCCAGGAGGCCTCTTCGCCTGTTTGCTCCTCATCGAAGCCCGATAGTTTGAGCCCCGTACCGAAACAGTCTCCGCACCAGCCTTGCTTGCTGTTGAAAGAAAACCGTCGAGGATCAAGCTCCGCAAAGCTCGTCCCGCACTCTGGGCACGCTCTTTTGGTTGAAAACACGATCGGCTTTCGACTGCCAAGTGGCAGCACTTGAACGACGCCTTTACCGTGCTGCAGTGCCTCGGCGAGTTTTGCACGTAAATCCGCCTCGCCTCGAACCGAAATGCCGAGTCGAGCGATCGGTAGCTCGATGTCGTGTTCCTTGAACCGATCGAGGCGTGGCCATGGCTTAACCGGCAGACGTTCGCCGTCGACTCGCAACTCTCGATAACCTTTTGCTGCCGCCCACTTCGCGAGATCGGTATACAGACCTTTGCGCGACACGATGAGCGGCGCGAGTAGGTCGATGGTCTTTCCCTTGAAATCTTTGATGATGCGCGCAGCGATGGCCTCGGCTGATTGAGGTTCGATGGCGACATCGCACTCTGGGCAATACTGCGTACCAAGTTTGACGTAAAGCAGTCTTAGAAAATGGTAGATCTCGGTTAGCGTAGCGACAGTACTTTTTCGTCCGCCGCGGCTAGTACGCTGCTCGATGGCTACAGTCGGCGGGATACCGCGTATCGAGTCGACCTCGGGTCGCGCGGCAGGCTGAACGAATTGTCTGGCGTAGGCATTGAGCGATTCGAGATAACGCCGCTGCCCCTCATTAAAGATAATATCGAATGCCAGGGTCGACTTTCCGGATCCAGATACGCCTGTGACCACTGTAAACGCATTCCGTGGAATTTCGACGTCGATATTCTTCAGGTTATGTTCGCGTGCGTTACGGACGACGATCGATTTCTCTCGCACTGGCGCTTTCCGAGCTGCGGCAGGCTCTCGCACTGTAGCGTTAAAGCTTCCGTAGTTGACGGCCTCACGCAGAGCGCGGCCGGTATGCGAGCGCGGGTTCTGTTCGATTTGTTCAGGCGTTCCGCACGCGATGAGCTCGCCTCCGCGATCGCCGCCGTCTGGACCAAGATCTATGATCCATTCGGCAGACCGAATGACATCGAGGTTATGTTCGATGACAAACAGTGAATGACCGGCATCGAGCAGTTTGCGAAAAGATTTCAGGAGCTTCGAAATATCTTCGAAATGTAGACCGGTCGTCGGCTCATCGAACAAGAACAGTTTTCCGCTACCACCGCCCTCGGCAGATTCTGCAAGGAAGCCCGCAAGTTTGAGACGTTGGGCTTCTCCGCCCGAAAGTGTCGGAACGGGTTGACCAAGCCTGAGGTAATCGAGTCCGACATCGGCGAGCGGGGCGAGGCGCGCCGCAAGTTCGGAGTCACTCGAGAAAAAGACGAGCGCCTCTGTGACAGTCATCTCGAGCACATCGGAGATGCTCGCGGAGCGCCCGTTCGGGCCAGGATGACGAATCTCCAGTGTCTCGGTGCGATATCGTGAGCCGTTGCACTCGCCACATCGGAGGTAAACATCCGACAGAAACTGCATCTCGACGTGTTCGAACCCACTACCGGTGCACGCAGGGCAACGCCCCGTACCCGAATTGAAGCTGAATGTCCCCGCCGTATAGCCGCGCTCGCGAGATTCCGCGAGCTTCGAGAATCGATCGCGCACGACATCGAAAGCACCGACGTAACTCGCGGGGTTTGAGCGAGCAGTCCGGCCGATCGGTGTTTGGTCGACAAACACGACATCTGTAACGTGCTCGGCACCGTTCAACCCTTCATGACTCCCTGCGGCTTCGGTCGGACGACCCAGGTGTTTGAGTAAGGCGGGGTAAAGCACGTCCTGCATCAGTGTCGATTTACCCGATCCCGAGACCCCGGTGATACAAACGAGCTGGTTGAGCGGAAACCGAACATCGATATGCTTTAGGTTGTGTTGTGCTGCGCCGAGCAGCTCAAGACATTTTTGATCGTCACGCTTCGCTGACTCGCGAGAAGCCGGTAGTTCGACCCGACGCTTACCGATGAGATAAGCCCCCGTCATCGAAGCTTTCGTCGCGCATACCTCTTTGGGTGTGCCCCATGCGACGATTTCGCCCCCGTGCTCTCCGGCGCCCGGGCCCATGTCGAGCAGTCGATCGGCTTGCTGCATGATCTGCGGGTCATGCTCGACGACGAGCAAAGAATTTCCGGCGTCGCGCAGCCGATGCATTACGCCGATCACGCGTTGCATGTCGCGTGGGTGCAGGCCGATAGACGGTTCATCGAGAACGAATAACGTGTTAACGAGAGAGGTGCCGAGCGCCGTCGTAAGGTTGATACGCTGAACTTCACCGCCCGATAAGGTGCGAGACTGTCGATCGAGCGTTAGATATCCGAGTCCCACCTCACATAAATATTTATAGCGCCCTCGGATTTCAGCCAGTAACAACTCGGTTGCTTCATCGAGCGCACCGGGAAGACGCAACCCATCGAAAAAGTCTCGTGATCTCTCGATGGGCAGGAGCATGAGATCGTGCAGGCATAGCCCGCCTAGCGAGTCGAGCGTCGTTCGCGTCCACTCGACGCCTTGCGGCATAAATCGAGGCCGCTCTGCGAGCGCTGCATCGGCGAGTCGGGCATCGCCGAGTCGCCACAGCAGTGACTCAGAATTAAGCCGGGCACCGTCACACGCGGTACAGGGCGTGTACGCGCGGTACTTCGACAACAGCACTCGGATATGCATTTTGTAGGCTTTGGTCTCGAGCCAAGCAAAAAACCGCTTGACGCCGTACCAGGTATTTCGAGCCCACTTACCTTCGCCTTCGATGACCCATTCGCGCTGTGCGTCGGTTAACTCTCTCCAGGGCACATCGAGAGGAATTCCGCGTTTCTTGCCGAGTCGTTCGAGATCGTCCTGACATTCACTATAGGAGGCGGTTTGCCATGGCCTAATGGCGCCGCTCCGCAGAGTCTTACCGTGATCGGGAATAACCAAACCGTAATCGACGCCGATGATGCGACCGAAGCCACGACAAGATTCACAGGCACCAACGGGAGAGTTGAAGGAAAAGCTGCTCGGTGTCGGCTCACGATAAGAGATGTCGCAGCGAGCGCAGTGCAGAGTGCTCGAGTAATACCAGGTCTCTCGAACGGTCTCAGTGTCGTCTGGATCAAGTACATGTACGTGTACTCGTCCGCGGCCTACTCGTAATGCAGCCTCTAGAGAGTCAGCGACTCGCGCTGGGTCTGCATTTCGGAGGCGCAGCCGGTCTTGAATGACCTCGACCGCCTCCTTGCTGCGCGATCGGATTCGGGTGTAACCCTGCTTCTCGAGCAGTTCAGTCACTTCCGTGTCTTTAAAATTTTTCGGAACCTTAACTTCAAAGCACATGAGCAGTCGCGGGTCGCCTGCCGTAGCAGACCGACGCTCAAGGTCTACGCGAATACTCTCTGGCGTATCTCGACGCACTGCTTCGCCGCATCGACGGCAATGCAAGTGTGCGGCACGTGCATATAACAACTTCAGGTGATCGTTAAGCTCGGTCATCGTGCCGACGGTCGAGCGCGACGTACGCACCGGATTCGTCTGATCGATGGCGATGGCAGGTGGAATCCCTTCGATTGCATCGACCGCAGGCTTATCCATCCGGTCGAGAAACTGTCTCGCATACGGCGAGAATGTTTCGACGTAGCGCCGCTGCCCCTCTGCGTACAGCGTGTCAAAAACGAGTGAAGACTTTCCTGAGCCCGACACTCCGGTCACGACGACGAGTTGGCCTGTCGGAATCTCGATATCGAGATTCTTCAAATTATTCTGGCGAGCGCCGCGAACGACGATCGCCTCATGGTCGGAATCGCGCATGAGGGTAGGAGGGCGTGAAGGGGTTAGTGGATCGTAGCTTTTTGTCCGCTCTGCGGGAACAGCCACGATCTTGGCCACGATGTGGATTAGCCGACAGACCAGCCGTGCCCTACGCCCAGAACCCGGGCAACGTCGCAGGCATGAGCCAATTGAACATTGCGATCATCGGCGCCGGAATCGCAGGCCTGACGGCAGCCCGTGCGCTGCAAGGCTTCGGCTTCAAACCGGTGGTGTACGAGCAAGCCCCCGTCCTCGGCGAGGTCGGTGCCGGTCTTACCGTCTCGCCGAACGCCACCCACGTGCTCAATGCCATCGGTCTCGAGGGCGCTTTGGAGCGTATCGGAATGCGCCCCGAACGTGGCGGGGTGAAACATTGGAAGACCGGTGAGCTCCTGGTGGAGATCTCTCGGGGTAACGAAATGCGTGAAAAGTACGGCGCGGCGTACTATCAAGTGCACCGTGCCGATCTGCACCGTGAACTCGCCGATCTCGTGGTCACGACCGATGAGCAGGCTATCCGTACGAATCATTCATTCAAGGGTCTCGAACAAGACTCGGACGGGGTGACGCTTTTTTTCGAAAAGGGGCACTCCGCGCGAGCCGACGTCGTCATCGGCGCGGACGGGGTCCGATCACGAGTCCGTGAACAGCTCTTCGGGAAGGACACCCCGAGGTTCACCGGATACATGGCGTTCAGGGGTCTCGTTCCGTTCGCTCATCTTCCGGCGGGCACGATCGAGCCGAGCTCCTGTCTGTCCACCGGCCCGGGACGCAGCTTCACGCGCTATCTCATTCGCGGCGGGTCACTGGTCAATTTTGTCGGACTGACCGAGCGCGACGATTGGCGCGAGGAAGGTTGGTCGATCCGCGCCACTATCAAAGAAATGCTGGACGAATATTCCGGATGGTACGAAGGGGTTCGCACGATCATCGCGGCGACTCCACCAGACGGATTATTCAAGTGGGCGTTATTCGATCGCGAGCCGCTGCCCGAGTGGACCCGCGGCCGCGTGACGTTGATCGGCGATGCCGCTCATCCCATGCTGCCGTTCTTGGGGCAAGGTGCCGCAATGGGCATCGAAGACGGGATGGTCGTCGCCCGTGCCTTCGCTGCCGCCGACTCAGTCGACGAGGCGCTACGACGCTATGTCGAAGCGCGCTTGCCTCGAGCCAACTGGGTGATGCTGGAGTCACGAAAGACCGCTCTGAACTACCATTCCGGTCGAGAAGAGAATTTCAAACCGGGTAAGCACGTGAGTGCCGAGTCCCTCGGTTTGATGGCCTATAACCCAGCTGCCGTACCTGTTTAACGCCTCTCTCTGTGGTCTAATGTCGCCGCCATGGACCAGGCTCGCGACATCAACTCCTATCGTAAGTATTGGGCTGCGCGTTTCGGCGTAGCTCCGTTTTTGCCCATGTCGCGTGCCGAGATGGATGCGCTCGGCTGGGATAGCTGCGACGTCATCGTCGTCACCGGTGATGCGTACGTCGACCACCCGAGTTTCGGGATGGCAATCATTGGTCGATTGCTCGAAGCGCAGGGCTTTCGAGTAGGCATTATTTCCCAGCCGGACTGGCAAAGTGCCGACCCGTTCCGCGCTCTCGGTAAACCTAATCTTTTCTTTGGGATTACCGCCGGCAACATGGATTCAATGGTCAACCGCTACACCAGTGACCGTCGAATCCGTAGTGACGATGCCTACACGCCGAACGGAGAGGGCGGAAAACGACCCGATAGGTCGGTCATTGTCTATGCCCAGCGCGCCCGCGAGGCATTCCCGGACGTACCGATCGTCATCGGTGGTATCGAGGCCAGCCTACGCCGAATCGCGCACTTCGATTACTGGTCAGAAAAAGTACGTCGGTCCATTTTGCTCGATGCCAAGGCCGATCTCTTGCTCTACGGTAATGCCGAACGTCAGATCGTCGAGGTCGCACACCGACTCGCCGCGGGTGAGCCGATTGCTGCCATCAACGATCTACGTGGTACGGCGTTCACCAGAAAAGCGGTGCCGGAAGGATGGGTCGAAATAGACTCGACGCATCTTGATACCCCGGGCCCACTCAATCCGCCGATCGACCCGTATGCGATGGATGACAACGGCGGCACCAAGGCAGCGACTGTCGCGGCTACTCAAGCGGAATCGGGAGAGACCGTGGTCCGCTTCGTTCGTCGTGTTAAAAACGCCGATCGGGGTCGTAGCGTGATTCGTCTACCGTCTTTCGAGCAGGTGGTAGACGATCCGGTCATGTACGCACATGCCTCCCGCATCTTGCACCTCGAGGCAAATCCGGGGAATGCACGCGCGTTGGTACAGCGTCACGGAAATACCGAAGTGTGGCTGAACCCGCCACCGATTCCGCTCACCACCAAAGAGATGGATTACGTCTACGAGTTGCCCTACCAACGGCAGCCACATCCGTTCTATGGCAAGGCGGAAATTCCTGCCTACAAGATGATTCGATTTTCCATATCGATTCAGCGTGGCTGTTTTGGCGGGTGTACATTTTGCTCGATCACCGAGCATGAGGGCCGCATCATCCAAAGTCGTTCGGAAGCATCCGTCCTCAAAGAAATTGAAAAAGTACGCGATACGGTTCCAGGCTTTACGGGCGTCATTTCCGACTTGGGCGGTCCGACAGCCAACATGTATCGTCTTGCGTGTAAGAGCCGTGAAATCGAGAGCGCCTGTCGTAAGCCGTCGTGCGTTTATCCCGGGGTTTGTCCAAACCTCAACACCGACCACACGCCGCTCATCGAGCTTTATCGAAAGGCAAGAGCCTTACCCGGCATCAAGAAAGTGCTCATTGCCTCAGGAGTGCGATACGACCTCGCGATCGAGTCTCCTGAATATGTCAAAGAACTCGCTCAACATCACGTTGGCGGATACTTGAAGATTGCCCCGGAAGCGATAGGCGAGGGGCCGTTGTCCAAGATGATGAAGCCTGGGGTGGGTACCTATTACCGATTCAAAGAGCTATTCGACCGATACTCTAAAGAAGCGGGAAAAGAGCAGTACCTCATTCCGTATTTCATTGCTGCTCATCCCGGCACGACCGACGAAGATATGCTCGAGCTCGCACTCTGGCTCAAGAAAAACGGATTTCGTGCAGATCAAGTTCAAGCTTTTCTTCCCTCGCCGATGGCGACTGCTACCGCGATGTACCACTCGGGTAAGAACCCGCTGCGACGCGTGACTCGAAAAAGTGAAGAGGTCGTGATTCCCAAGGGACTCAAGATCCGGCGGTTGCACAAGGCATTTCTGCGCTATCACGATGCAAATAATTGGCCGATGCTTCGCGAAGCGCTGCGCCGAATGGGTCGTGCCGATTTAATCGGTCCGAGTAAGAATCATCTGGTTCCGGCATGGCAACCGGCAGGAACCGGACTCACCGCTGAAGGCTCACGCCGTGCACAACCCTTCCGCACTCAACATACTCGTCCGCGGCGAGGTGGCCGCGCGTGAGCGTGACCCACGAGTTCCGCCGCGGACTCGAGTTCGACGTTGCTGCGCTCGAGCAGCACCTGAACTTGCACCTGCCGGAATTTAAGGGCCCGTTACACATCCGTCAGTTTCCCGGCGGTCAATCGAATCCAACCTATCGACTCGATACTCCAAATACGTCGTACGTTTTACGAAGAAAGCCGCCGGGGGTGCTGTTGCCTTCAGCTCACGCGGTCGATCGCGAGTATCGAGTGATGCACGCTTTGGCGGTACACACCGACTTCCCGGTAGCGAAGCCCTTACTGTTATGTGAAGACCCGACGGTCATCGGTACGGCGTTCTTCGTCATGCAGTATGTCGATGGAAGGATCTTCTGGGACCCAGCATTACCTGAGCTCTCGCGCGAGTCGAGGCAGGTGGTGTTCTCGAACATGGTCGATACCTTGGCCGATTTACACGCCATCGATTACCGAAAGATAGGTCTTGCCGACTACGGACGTCCCGAAGGCTATGTAGCTCGACAAGTTGTCCGATGGTCGAAGCAATATGCGGTAGATGCTGAAGCGGCAGGCCGTGTACCCGCGATGGAGCAACTCATCGAGTGGTTACCGAAGAATGCACCGACTTTTGAGCCCGCACCCTCACTCGTGCATGGAGACTATCGCCTCGACAACATGATGTTCGACGTCGATGCATCGCGTGTTGTGGCAGTGCTCGATTGGGAGCTCTCGACTTTGGGCGACCCAATCGCAGACTTTGCCTACCACCTCATGATGTACAGAATGCCCTCAGGTGGTGTTCGTGGCCTACAGGGCATCGATCTGAAAGAGCTCGGCATCCCCGTCGAAAAAGACTACGTCGCACGGTACTGCACGCGTCTAGGTCTCGAGGGGCTGCCTGACCTCGAGTACTACATGGCATTCTGCCTATTCCGGCTCGCCGGCATTTGTCACGGCATTGCGGGCCGCGTCCAACGTGGGACGGCGGTCAGCCCAGAAGCAAAGAAATACGCAGCGCAAGTCGCTCCGCTCGCTGAGCTTGCCCTGAAAACCGCGCTCCGCGTTTAACCCTTCGGCCCTGTATAAATCACCGTCGAGGGCTTCCGTTCACGCTGGAGCTTGGCTGCCACGGCTTCGGTTTTTGCCCAAGCACGAAGGACGTTCTCGCCCGCCAGCTTTTTGAGATCTTGATCAGACCACCCGCGCCGTATGAGTTCGGCGAAGAGCTGTGGGTATGTCGACACATCGTCGAGACCCTCCGGCCACCAATCGTTTCCATCGAAATCTCCGCCGATCCCCACATGGTCTACGCCCGCAACATTGCGGATGTATTCGATGTGATCGGCCACCATCGCGATTGTCGTCGTCGGTAGCTTGATTGCCGCGTAGCCTTCTGCGCGAATTTTTGCAGCGTCTTCCGGCGTTGCAGCGGCTCTGGCACGAAGCCCAATTTCTGCCATCGCAGGCTGCAGCACTTTGCCGACTTCGCAGTTGATGAAACTCGAAACGAAGGTGACCATGACGACACCACCATTTCGCGGAAGCTCGCGCAGAATGTCATCCGGTACGTTACGCGGCACGTTGCACAAGGCCTTTGCCGAAGAATGCGAAAAAATCACCGGCGCTTCCGATATTCGAAGCGTGTGCGCCATCGTGCTTGGCGCGGCATGAGAAAGGTCGATCAGCATACCGAGACGATTCATCTCACGGACGACTTCTTCCCCGAAAGGCGTGAGACCGTTGTTACGCGGCTGTAGAGGGGCCGCGGCGTCTGCCCAATCTGTGTGAGTGTTATGAGTGAGCGCCATATATCGCACGCCGAGGTCATGGTAGGCGCGCAGAGCCCCGATGGAATTTTCGAGACCGTAGCCGCCCTCCATGCCGAGCATCGACGCAATTTTCCCGTTACGCTTTGCTTTACGAACATCGGCGACCGATAGCGCTAGAGTGAAGGTGTCGGGGTATAGGGCAATGATTCGACGAGCGATATCGATTTGTTCGAGTTGTTGACGCGCATAAGGCCCAGAGCCTTCGCCGGGGATATAAACCGACCAGAACTGTGCGCTCAGACCACCTGCTCTTAGCCGGGCGATATCGGTATCGCCTTGAGTGGGCTTTCTCAGATCGTAAGCTTCTACATCGCGCGGCGCGTCGCGCCACTCGCGAATGGCATAAGGCAGGTCGTTGTGACCATCGATGAGAATTCCCGATCGCAATACACGTTTAGCCCGTTCGAGGGCAGGGTCTGCAGCCGGCGCATCAGCCGCTAACCCAGAAAGACTGAACGTCGTCACCGCAACGACTAGAGTGGATACAATCAGTCGAGAGATAAACATTCGAGCGGCTCCCGCCGGTAAGACTGAGCGGAGTGTCGCGCTAGGCGACGGACCTTGCAAGCCGAGGACCCAAAATGAAAAATGACTCCACCACCAACCTCACCATTGCCGGCGTACTCATTGCAATGGCCACTGCACTCGGTGCTTTTGGCACGCACGCACTGAAGCCCCTATTGGCGCCAGCACGTTTCGACAGTTTCGAGATCGGCGTGACCTACCAGTTCTTCCATGCGCTCGGGCTAATGGGAATTGCGCTATTGCAGAGAAGCCATCCGGAGTCTGCGGGTCTTCGATGGAGTGCGAGACTTATCCTCGTGGGGCTGCTGTTGTTTTCCGGCAGTATTTACGCACTGACATTCGGCGCACCCCGATTTCTGGGGATGGTCGCGCCGGTCGGCGGCACATCTCTGATCGTGGCGTGGGCGATATTTGCTGCAAGTTGCTTGCGACTCAGACTCCCGTCAGCCACTCCTTGATGGCATTTGCGACACCCTCTGCGGCTTCTTCGTGAACGTAATGACCCGCGTTCTGAAAACGTACGAGCTTTGATCCAGAAATCATTGACTGTAATTCGTCGGCTTCCTTACGGGGCTTGTTCTTATCTTGATCTCCCCAAGGAATCAGCGTGGGAACTTTGACTTGTTTTGCCAGAATGATTTCTTCACCTTCGCGATACTGTGTCATTAAAGAAGTCATACCGGCCATGTAGCCTTCGGTCCGCGCACCTAGCATGACGTCATCAATTACCGACTCGGTGACGATGTCAGGGTTGACGTATGACTGCCTCAAAAAATTCCCACGGAACTCCCGACTGCCAAACATCTTTGCAGACATTCGTGGAAGAGGGGGCAAGGTCACCTGTACGATCTTGGGCACACCGGTTCGGATGATGCCAGGGTTGAGCAAAACGAGTCCGCGGGCATCGATATCTTTGACTGCCGCTTGCAACGCTACAGCTCCTCCTAACGAGTGCCCCACATAGATCACCCGACGCAGACCAATCTTTTTGGCTGCGGCGATGAGCACCTGTGCTTGTGGACCGTTGTGATAATCAAAGTCTACGGGCTTCTCCGAAAGACCGTAGCCGGCCATGTCGATCGCTACGACATGACAGCAGCTTGCGAGTCGTGGTGCGAGCTCTCTGAAGCTTTGCAGCGAGTTGCCGAAGCCGTGAATCAATAGAAGTGAGGGGCGGCTATCGTCGGCGGACCCCCACTCGCGATAGCGCAGTCGTACTCCGTTGACTTCGACGAACTTGTCGTCGGCGGTCGCGAGGCTTGCGATGGGCACTTCCGGCTCACCTGGCCAGTACGCCCAGGCGGTTAGTCCTGCCCATAGCAAGACAACGAGGGAAATTAGGCTAAGAGCGATACGTTTGAGGATCTTCATGAGGCTGATTGCATACAATTCCGAAGCGTCTGGCAACGACGCATGCGCGAGTCTGACCACAACGTGATTTCACTACCTTCCCTGCCGATCATCGAGGCGCTGCCTTCGCTCCGAGCCGCCCTGATCGGCGGTCGTTCGGTCGTGGTCGAAGCGCCGCCCGGCGCCGGAAAAAGTACCGTGATACCGCTCGCCTTATTGAATGAGCCTTGGGTCAAAGGCCGAAAACTACTCATGCTCGAACCAAGACGACTCGCTGCGAGGGCCGTGGCCGAGCGTATGGCGAGGACCTTGGGTGAGTCCGTGGGGAATACCGTCGGATACCGTATGCGTCTCGATACTCGGGTCAGTCGAACGACGCGTATCGAGGTGGTGACCGAAGGCATTCTCACCCGAATGCTTCAGCACGACCCGTCGCTCGAGGGTGTCGCAGCCATCCTCTTCGACGAATTTCACGAACGCAGCCTACAAGCCGACTTGGGTCTCGCGCTGTGTATTGATGCTCGCCAAGCTCTCGATCTCGATCTTCGACTGATTGTGATGTCTGCGACGCTGGATGGGCAGGCGGTGGCCCGCTTATTGGATGATGCTCCGGTCATCACTTCGGCGGGCCGAATGCATGCGGTCGAGATCCAGTATCTGGGAAAAGGGCTTCCGGTTCTCCCGGGTGATATGGAGTCGCCCGAACGCTTGACCGCACTGGCAGTACAGCGGGCTATTCGAGAAACCGAGGGAGACATTCTTGTATTTCTTCCAGGCGCAGGAGAAATCAGACGTGTGCAGGACATGCTCTCGGGACCCGGTGAGTGCTCCGATCGAGGAATCAAAATATTTCCTCTGTTTGGTGAGCTGTCGCCCACCGAGCAGGATGCCGCGCTCGATGCCGATCCACGTTTACCGCGCCGAGTAATTCTCGCGACCAATATCGCCGAGACGAGTCTCACACTACCGAGGATTCGGATCGTCATCGACAGCGGGCTCGTTCGCCGCGCCGTATTCGACCCCGTCACGGGAATGAGTCGTCTCGATACGTCCCGCATATCGAGAGCCTCGGCTGAGCAGCGTTCAGGACGGGCCGGGCGAGTCGCGGCAGGATACTGCTATCGATTGTGGAGTGAAGGTGCTCACCGCAGCCTCCCGTCTCAGACGCCCGCCGAAATTCTGGAAGCTGATCTCGCACCCCTGGCCCTTGAACTCGCGCAATGGGGCGCTCGGGAAGCAAGCACGCTACGGTGGTTGGATCCGCCTCCTGTAGCGATGCTCTCCGCCGCCTACGACCTCCTACGTCGTCTCGAGTTGATGAATGATGCCAATCAGATTTTGAGCCGTGGAAAAGAGGTTTGTCGATGGCCGATGCATCCCCGACTTGCGTTGATGCTCCTCGAGGCTTCCGATCGTGGGGAATCAAAACTGGGCGCACGTCTTGCTGCATTGCTCAGTGAGCGTGATGTACTGCGCGCGTCGGGCGAGCGCGACACCGACATCATGACTCGTCTCGACGCTCTTGATCGAAAAACGCCGATCAGCGCAGTGGTCGATCATGCCGCGCTCAGTCGAGTTCGTAAGTCCGCCGCGATTTTTGAAAAGCGATTGTCGGACCGTCCGATCGGTGAGAAGCATACATCCATCGACGCGTCGGGACTTCTCGCATTCGCTTATCCAGATCGCATCGGCCGACGCCGATCATCCGGTGACGGACGATATCTACTCGCTAACGGACGAGGTGCCGCGTTCCGAGGAGCAGATCGCCTTGCGCGTAGCGAGTACATCGTGGCGCTTGACCTTGATGACCGAGATCGCGAGGCGCGTATTGTGCTCGCTGCGACACTCGATCGATCAGTGCTCGATCAGATCGCGAGTCATCGTATGAAACGCGAGTCCGAAGTCATTTGGTCCTCGACGGACGAAGCCGTCATCGCCCGAGATATCCTTCGACTCGACGAGCTCGTTCTTGAAGAGAAAGCCCTATCTCCAATACCGCCCGAGAGCGCTGTTCCGGCCATGATCGCCGGAATACGAGCGATGGGGCTCAGCAGTCTGCCTTGGGATCAGGAAGCTCGATCGTTCTGTGCGCGTATCGAACTTGCGAGACGACACAGATTGAGTCGCGCCGCTCAATGGCCTGCCTTCGATGAGACCTCACTGCTGCTCTCGCTTGAAAACTGGTTGTCGCCTTGGCTCGAGGGTGTGACGCGACGATCACATCTTTCGCGCATTAAGCTTTTGGATGCGTTGCGGTTCCGACTCGGTGATCGCGCCGTACGTGAACTCGATGAATTACTGCCCACGCATCTGACGGTTCCGACGGGCTCGCGAATCCGTATCGATTACGAAGACGATCTCGCACCCTGCGCATCAATGCGGATGCAAGAAGTATTTGGTCTTGCGAGCACACCCCGAATCGGTGGTGGCACCGTGCCGGTGACGTTCAAATTATTATCTCCGGCACAACGCCCGCTGCAGATCACTTCTGATCTCGAAAGCTTTTGGCGAAATGCCTACGCTGAGGTTCGTAAAGACATGCGTGGACGCTATCCACGACACTATTGGCCCGAAGATCCACTACAGGCAGAGCCAACGCGAAGAGTTCGTCCTCGCTCGTGATCGTGAGGTCAGCGGATGGAAGAGAACGGCGCGCCTTCTCGACCCCTCAGCGTCGCTTGAATCTCAGCGACAATAGACAAGGCGATTTCTTCGGGCGTCCGAGCACCGAGATCTAGCCCGACGGGCGCTCGCAAGCGTGAGGTCAGCTTTTTAGACTTGCTTCCCAAGCTTGCGAATAATCTCTCGCGTCGTGCCAATGGGCCAAGTAAGCCAATATAGGGAATAGCGGTCTCTGACAGCATCCTGAGATATTGCTCATCCGCAATGAGGTGATGACTCATAACGACTGCAGCATCAAAATCGCTGAGCGAAAAATTATTCGGCAGAGCAAAGCCGTCCGTATGGATAAGTCGAGTTCGCGTGTCGAAACGCTGAGCATCGATATACGCCGATCGATGATCGACCACCGTCACTCGCCATCCGAGTAAATGCGCTAATGAGATCACGGGCTCTGTATCAGGCCCAGCGCCGCAGACCAGTAGGCGAATCGTGCGTTCCGCAGCAATCGTGAAGACGGTTCCGGTAAGACATGTATTGGTATTCGAGCTGACGGATACTCCGCCCGTCTCGACATTAATATCGAACGCCATTCGTCGGTTGTCGTCGTCCGCTTTGAAAAGATCCGATAACGGCTGGTAATCGTTCGTCTGATCTACTCGCAACAGCAAAATATCCATCGCGCCTTCGCAACCCAGGCCGAGACCCCAGATGGCGTCGTCTGACCCTCGACTGTCGTAGTGGCGCACGAGAGATCGTCGATCGCTGGCTAATAATGTGAGGGCGTGATCTTGAAGATCACCCTCGAGACAGCCGCCGCTCAACAGCCCACAGCGATTTCCGGATACCGAAAACAACATGAATGCGCCGGGTTTGCGATAGGTGGAGCCTTCGGTCGAAATGACAAAGGCTGCAACAAGAGGGCGCTGCGATGAACGCTCAGCCTCGAAAAATTCACGAATCAAGAGTCGACCTTACAAGGGGGAGCCATCATCACGACTAATGGCGATCACGGCAGATCGTGCGGGTAGCTCTTGACCGTCTGGCCAGTGACTGACGGGGTTATCGACCGTTCCGCCTTCGCCCGGATGCTGAATACTGAGAAAGAGCGTCGTGCCATCTGGCGTGAATTCGCAACCGCAGACCTCGGCACCGACTGGAGCGCTCATGATTTGCTTGAGCAAACCTCGATCGGGGCCGCTCGTCGGCACGACAAAACATCCGTTATTTCCGATGAGCTCTTCATCAGCATCGGTGACGATCCATAATCGCCCCGTCGGATCGAAACCGAGATTATCGGGGCAGGCGATAGGACTGACTTGCGATCGATCGGTGAAACCGCCGTAGAACACGTCCTCGCGTGCGAGACGCCCGGGAAGAACCTGCTCGGCCTGAGACAGAAATTTCGCACTTGCATTCCTCGGGTCGCCCGCCAGCAAGAATACGTTCCAAGAAAAGCGTTTGCTGCTGGCGTCGTCGTTGTCTTCGATGAGTTCGACGATATGCCCGAAGTCGTTTTGCGGGCGCGGATTTGCGAAGTTGGGGCCTAAGTTAATTTCACGCCCCATGAAATCACCTCGACGTATCGCGCGGTCGCCGTTTTTGGTGAGCGCCATATACACTCGACCCGTGATGGGGCTCGGCTCCACATCTTCCGGGCGGTCCATGGGAGTCGCACCTAAGATATCGGCGGCAGCGCGGCACTTGATGACCACTTCTGCCTGACTACGAAAGCCGTTACGACTGTTGAGCAGTCCATTTTCATCGTGAACGAGAGGGAGCCATTCGCCGCGTCCCTCGGCATCGAATCGAGCGACATACAACGTGCCGTGATCGAGGAGATCAAGATTAGCAGCACGATCTTTGGGGTTAAACCGATCGCGAGTGACGAACTTGTACACGTACTCGAACTTCGTATCGTCACCCATGTACGCCGCAACACGACCGTCCGCTGTCAAAATCGTGTTGGCACCTTCGTGGCAAAAGCGACCCAGAGCCGTTCTTTTTTTGGGTATTGACGACGGCTCGAGCGGATCGATCTCGACGATCCACCCGTGCCGCAAGGCCTCGCGTGGCTCGCGACGCACGTCGAATCGTTTGTCGATCAGATCCCAACCAAAAGCGGAACGTTCGCGTAAGGGCCAACGTCGGTAAGCGAGCTTAGTCGCATCGTCAGCCGAACTTTCTGCCCAGCTTCGCGCGCCGCCAAAGTAATCCTGGATGTTTTCTTCGGCAGTGAGATAAGTGCCCCACGGCGTCTTTCCACCCGCGCAATTGGCAAACGTGCCAAGCACGGTAGTGCCACTCGGGTCAGCGTTCGTCTGCAAAAGCGTGTCGCCGCGCGCGGGCCCCATGATCTGCATCGGGGTGTTGGCCGTGATGCGCCGAGTAGACGGCCCGCCACGAACAACTCGCCAACCGCGTAGGCCGCGTTCCAGATCGAGAACGCTTACGCCATGCGCTGCCTGCATCCAGGCGACCGCTTCGGGATGTGCACGAACCCAAGCCTCTCGATCTTTCGAGAAGCCAGCGAACGAAAGCTCCGGAACGACATATTCGTGATTGACGCAGAGTACACCCGACGATCTCTTCTTCGGCGAGACGAAAAATGCGAGCGCGTCGTTATTGGTACCGAAGCGTTTTTCTTGCTTCGCCGCCGCTCGAGCATCAAGCCAATCAATAGAACGAATATCCCGTGACGTGAGGCCCGGGTCATCTTTGAAGAGTGGGTCACCCCAACCAATCAGCACGTCGTGGCGCAAGCCTGGCGAAAGAAGAACCCTATCTTCACGAGTCGGGCCAACGGATTTGAAGACTCGTTGATGACTCAGTGAGGAGTTGGAGGCGCTGGCGACGGCGGGTAATGCGCCCGCCACGGCGGCCGCCACACTACCGGTCGCGACAAAATCGCGACGCGATAGTCGCCTCGCCAGTAGTTCACCGAAGTAGGTCAGTGTCTGATGCGAAGAGTCTTTCATGGCGTTTTAATCCCGACGATGAGCGCCTGCCCGATCAGGTTCCGGGAAAGCCTTCGAGTACAGTGACGTAAAATTCACCTTTGCCCTCGCGGAGCTTCTTTGCAGCTTGGTATTCGGCTGAATTCCAAAAGCCCCAAGCCGCTTCTTTAGAGGGGAACTTGGCAATCAGAATGCTTTCATTTCGTGCTTCGCCCTCGGCAATCTCGACTTTAGGCGCAGGCGTCACTGTAATGTAGTGCCCACCGAACGTTTTGTAGATCGGCGGTAAGGCTGCGTTGTACGCCTTAAAGCCTTCGAGATCGGTGACCTTTCCTTGTACGACCAGGTATGCGGGGGCACTCATTTAATAAGCCCCTCTGCTTTCATCGCCGCTTGCACGGCAGGTCGACCGGCGATGCGACCATGATAGGCCTTGAGCCCCGGCCATTGGCCCAGATCGATTCCGACGAACGAGCACCAGCCTAATACGGTGAAGAGATAAGCATCGGCGACCGTGAAGGTGTCGCCCATCAGGAACGGTTTGCTACCGAGTTCTGACTGTGCAAAATCAAAACGACGTCCGAGGTTTGTCTTAGCCGAAGCTTTTTGTTCGTCCGTCGTTCCCGGAATGAAGAATGGCCCGAACTTCGCGTGAAGTTCAGAGTTGATGTAGCCCAGCCACTCATGAAGACGATAGCGCGCCATGCTGCCTGCCGCCGGAGCGAGACCAGAAGCAGGATTCTGATCTCCAACGAAGGGGAGGATCGCCGTACCTTCAGTCAGCACCGATCCATCGTCGAGGCGTAGAGCTGGGACGTATCCCTTAGCCGTGACTTTCGAATAATCCTCGCCGCCCGCCATTTTCGGTCCGCGACCCTCGACCTTCACGGCTTCGAAGGACAGGCCCGCCTCACGCAGGGCGATATGAGAGGCAAGCGAGCAGGCGCCGGGGGAGTAATAAAGCTTCATGGAATACCCTCTGAATAATGATCCGATGATCGATCGGAGCACCCATGCTATCGATAGCCGACAGGCCCGGGAAGGGATTGCTAAACTCTCGTCCACCGGCGGGCCCGTAGCACAGCGGTTAGTGCAGGGGACTCATAATCCCTTGGTCCTTGGTTCGAATCCAAGC
>Ga0075470_10000115_pt1 | contig 28419 bp, 46 predicted proteins | sample DEB19_08_DNA_4_FD_71482 | JGI IMG/M metagenome (GOLD analysis project Ga0075470, IMG submission 71482) | Aqueous microbial communities from the Delaware River and Bay under freshwater to marine salinity gradient to study organic matter... | ecosystem: Environmental > Aquatic > Marine > Coastal ... | reverse complement strand
GGGGGGGGAGGGGTCGGGTCGTGGTGAAAAATTTGCGGGTACCCCACTCCCGCCGAAAAAGTCAAATTTGACCTATACGCGATGTTGTGCGCGTGGTGGGAATTGGTTGATTTGTATAGCCAGAAACGTACAGACGTACGAAGGCAGTCGTAGCAATTCTCATGGTCTTGAGAATCCACTGACTAGGTGGTGGGTGTCGTTTAGCGGTTCTGGGGAGTTAGTCCAGAGGTGACATCAGGCCGTATTACTGAGGGTGTTCCTCAATGCGTACCATCTTGTAGTCACCGCCCCTGTCTTCCTGGTGAGGTTGTTTACTGCTCTTCGCAGTTGGGGCTTCCGTATATCTTATGCCTTTAAGGGTGCGACTGCCACACCCGACATCCCTTTGACTCTTAACGCCAGTCGGTCGAATCCTTGTTCGACTTGCCCATGTTACACGCTTCACATAGCACTTGCAAGTTACTCTCGTCCAGCTCTAGCTCTGGAAACAGTGATCGTGGCTTGATGTGGTCAACGTGAATATAACCACCAACTTCTCCACAGCATTGACATTTCTTGCCCAGCTTTACAAGAACGCTGTACCTGAGTTCGCGCCATTCCCTGGTCTTGTAAAAAAGCGCCCCCATGCCAGTTCTGTAGGCTGGGATTGGCTGAAATACCGGACGAGGCTTAGGTTGGCTTTTCTTGGCTATGGCATATCCAATTTGGGATGCCTTCTTCTGGATAAGATCCTTGATCACTTGGCTGCTTAGTGCCATCTGCTCCAGCTTTTTCTTAGCCTTTTCTGCTCGTTTTTTACGCATGGACTTAACAGCCCTCATGCCTGCTTTGCTGTAAATCGCCATGAAAAAAGCCCTTTAGGGGTGGCATAGTCGCACCCAGCGAGTAGTCTCGCCGGCTATACCACTTCTAAAAGGCTTTACTTGGTGCGAACAAGTAGGATAATTTTATCAGTATTTGCCATTGACAGCTAGATGTTAGATTACTATACAATGGGCTGCATGGGATATAAAGTACCTGCTGTTTTGCCGAAGACTGAGTTCCAGAGAGTCAAAGAACTCAAGAAGATGCTGGTTGAGAGCAAGGGTGAGGCTGTGGTCAAGAAAGTCATTGACATTGCCCTCAATGATGACCATCCTATGCAGATGGCTGCGCTCAAACTGTGTATGGAACGTGCCTTGCCTGTCAGCTTGTTTGAGAAGACCTCTGCCCAGCGCAATGCTGTCAACATCACCATCTCCGGCATCGGCGTTGAGGTGAAACAAGATCAGATCGTTGATGACCAAGATATTGAGGACGTTGAGCCTAAATGAGTGATCTGAACTTCTCACTGCTGCCCTGGCAACAAGAGGTCTATACAGACGCCACCCGGTTTAAGGTAATCGCTGCTGGCCGTAGGTGTGGGAAATCTCGACTCGCAGCAACCATGCTGATCATCGAGGGGCTACGCTGTCCACAGGGTTCTGCCGTGCTGTACGTCAGCCCCACTATGGGTCAGTCCCGTCAGATCGTCTGGGATCTCTTGCTGGAACTAGGGCGGGAGGTCATCCAGACCAGCAACGTCAACAACCTAGACATCACCCTGATCAACGGCGCCAGAATCTACGTCCGAGGTGCTGATAGGCCAGATACCCTGCGCGGTGTGTCGCTCACCTTTGCCGTGCTGGACGAGGTTGCCGACATCAAGCCACAAGCCTGGGAACAGGTTATCCGGGCCTCCCTGTCCGACAAAAAGGGAAAGGCTATCTTCATTGGTACGCCAAAGGGCAGAAACTGGTTCTATGACCTGTATAAGCTGGGCACTGAGGGCGAAGATAAAGATTGGAAGGCATGGCACTTCACGACCAAAGACAATCCTCTGATAGACCCAGATGAGATCGAGTCAGCCAAGAAAACCCTGTCCAGCTTTGCCTTCAAACAGGAATACATGGCCAGTTTCTCCAATGCTGGCTCCGATGTCTTCAAAGAGGAATGGATCAAGTACGGGGAAGAACCTCAGTATGGCTCCTATTTCGTGGCGGTCGATCTGGCTGGCTTTGAGGAGGTTGCTAAACAAGCCGCAAACTCCAAAAAACGCCTAGATGAGTCTGCTATTGCAATTGTCAAAGTCACCGATGATGGGAAATGGTTTGTTAAAGAGATCATTCATGGCCGCTGGGACATACGGGAAACGGCGGCAAAGATCATTGTTGCCATGCGCGACTACAGACCATTGAGCGTCGGAATCGAGAGGGGGTCGTTGAAAAACGCCGTTTTGCCGTATTTGAGCGATTTGATGAGAAAAAACAATGTCTTTTCGCACATTGTTGATCTAACGCATGGCAACCGCAAGAAAACAGATAGAATCGTGTGGTCCTTGCAGGGCCGGTTTGAACACGGCAGAATTGTGCTCAATAGCGAGGAAGACTGGGATGTGTTTGTAGACCAGCTACTGATGTTCCCGTCGCAAGGTGTGCATGACGATCTGCCCGACGCCTTAAGCTACATCGACCAACTGGCGGTGACTAGCTACTTCGAGCAAGAAGACAGCGATGAGTGGGAGCCTCTCGATATTGTGAGTGGAGTCTGATATGGATCAAAACGAGTTCGATGAACCATCAGAGAACGACAAAGAGCTAACCGCTTTCGTTGTCGATCACTGTGACCGCTGGCGCACATACAGGGACACGAACTTTCTTGATTCTTGGCTAGAATATGAGCGTATTTTCCGTGGCGAGTGGGCTTCGGAAGACAAAACCCGCGAAAGCGAACGCAGCCGCATTGTGACGCCCGCCACGCAGCAGGCAGTCGAGACGCGGCACGCTGAGATCATGGAGGCCATCTTCGGCCAGGGCGAGTTTTTCGACATCCAAGACGATTTGAGGGATGTTGATGGCAATCCGCTCGACGTTCAGATGCTCAAAGCGCAACTGATGGAGGACTTCAAGCAGGACAAAATCCGCAAGTCTATCGATCAGATCGAATTGATGGCTGAAATCTATGGGACGGGCATCGGAGAGATTTTTGTTAAGACCGAAAAGGTCTTCGAGCCAGCCACCCAGCGCATTCCCGGTCAGCCGCAGCAAGCGGCCATCGGCGTTGTGGAGAAAAACCGCGTCGCCGTCAAGATAAACCCAGTCAATCCTAAGAACTTCTTGTTTGACCCCAATGGCACCAGCATTGACGACTGCATGGGCGTGGCGGTTGAGAAGTATGTCTCCATCCACAAGGTGGTAGAGGGCATTGAAAAGGGTATTTACCGCAAGGTCAACATTACTCCAACGTATGAAGACACAGACCTTGAGCCTACGCAGGAAGTAAGCCAGTACCAAGACGAGAAGGTGCTGCTACTGACCTACTACGGTCTGGTGCCCAAGGAGTATTTGACCGAAGAAGACAGCGAAGTGGTTGAGTTGTTCCCTGACGACTCAGCGGCTGAAGATTACACCAACATGGTTGAGGCCATTGTGGTGATCGCCAACGGCTCAATGCTGCTCAAGGCTGAAGAAAATCCGTACATGATGAAGGACAGGCCCATCCTGTCTTATCAGGACGACACGGTGCCCAACCGACTGCTAGGACGGGGTACGGTGGAGAAGTCCTACAACATGCAAAAAGCGATTGACGCTCAGGTCAGAAGCCATTTGGACTCTCTGGCGCTGACGACTTCTCCCATGATGGGCATGGACGCCACGCGGCTGCCCAGGGGCGCTCGCTTTGAGGTCAAGCCGGGCAAGGCGTTCATGGTCAACGGCAACCCAGCCGAGATTTTGTTCCCGTTTAAGTTTGGTGAGACAAGCCCGAACAACCTCAATACGGCCAAAGAGTTCGAGCGGATGCTGCTGCAATCAACCGGCACGCTCGATAGCCAAGGCATGGTCAGCCAAGCGGCCAGAGATGGTGCGGGTATGTCGATGGCGGTGGCCACGATCATCAAGAAGTACAAGCGCACGCTAGTCAATTTCCAAGAGGACTTCCTGATCCCCTTCATCCAGAAGGCGGCGTTCAGGTATATGCAGTTCGACCCAGAGCGCTACCCGTCGGTGGACATGAAGTTCATTCCGACGGCCACGCTGGGCATCATCGCCCGTGAGTACGAGCAGCAGCAGTTCATTGGTCTATTGCAGACGCTGGGGCCGAACACGCCAGTGCTGCCGTTGATCCTCAAAGGCATCTTGAATAACTCCAGCTTGAGTAACAGGTACGAGTTGATCTCGGCGCTCGATCAGATGAGTCAGCCAGACCCGCAAGCCCAACAGATCGCGCAGGCGCAGCAGCAACTGGCGCTGCAAGCGGCTCAGGCTCAGATTGCTGTGCAGACCACGCAGGCCGAGCAGAACAGAGCAGAGGCTCAGAAGCTGCTGACCGAGGCTCAGTTGATGCCACAAGAAGTTCAGGCTAAGGTCATTGCTTCGACGACTAAAAACTTGCCGCAGGGCCAGGAGGCTAGCGAGTTTGACAAGCGGGTCAAGATCGCTGAGTTGATGCTCAAAGAGGCTGACATCAAGAACAAAACAAAGATTGTAGAGCTTCAGATGACCGACAAGCTGTCGGCAGCAGCTAAGACAGAAGAAGACTTCTTAACCGAGTTGACTAACGGTCTGAAGCAAAATGCCTAATGTTAAAGACCTGTTGAAAAAGATAGAGTCTGGTGACATCTCCTATGAGGAGAAGTTGGCAGCTTTGTCTCAAGTCGAAGCCTCTTTGCAGGAGATGAAAGCAAAGAAGGAAGAACGAGTCAAGTTCAACGTCCAGTTGATTATTGACGAAATCAAGAAAATCAAACAAGACGTTCAGACACAGCTTGATTACGCTCGTTCCATTGTTCCTGAGCGCGGCCCTAAAGGAGATCAGGGAGAGCGCGGTCTTGATGGAGCGCCTGGTCGTGATGGCGTAGATGGCCGCAATGGACGAGATGGAAAAGACGGAAAAGATGGCAATGATGGTGTCTCTGTAACCGATGCCAAGATTGATTTTGATGGCAGCCTGATCATCACGCTGTCTACTGGCCGTGAGATAAACGTTGGAGAGGTTGTATCGCCTGATCTTGCAGAAAAGATCAAGGTCACGATGTCAACAAACTCCACGGTGACGATCCAAGACGAAGGCTCGACCATCACTTCGGGCGTTCGCAACATCAACTTCACTGGTACTGGCATCACCGCCACGGCATCTGGCGACAGCGTGACGGTCAATGTCTCTGGCGGCGGGTCTGGATCTGTTACCTCAGTAGATGTCTCTGGTGGCACTACTGGACTGACTACTAGCGGTGGCCCAGTTACTACTAGTGGTGTTATTACGCTTGCGGGGACGCTTGCCATTGCAAACGGTGGCACAGGTCAAACTACCCAGACAGCAGCGTTTGACGCGCTTGCTCCAACAACCACTAAGGGTGACTTGATTGCTTACAACGGCACAGACAATGTGCGGGTTGCTGCTGGTACGAATGGGTATGTTCTAACCGCTGATTCTTCTGCTGCGGCTGGTGTTGCATGGGTATCAGCAAGCGGAGGTATTGCTTCTGCCGACATCCAAGAATTTACCAGCACAGGCACATCCACATGGACTAAGCCAGCAGGAGCAAAACTAGTTTATGTGCTGATGTATGGCGGTGGCAGCGGAGGTGGCTCTGGCCGCAGACGGGCATTGGGGTCGTCTGCAATTGCTGCATCTGGCGGCGGTGGTGGTGGTGGAGGCGGCAGAACAGAACTATGGATTCCTGCGGCAGCGCTTGGTTCAACTGAAACGGTAACTGTTGGTGCGGGCGGTACTGGCGGCGCGGCACAAACTGTAGATGATACAAATGGAAACCAAGGAGGCGATGGAACAAATTCATCATTTGGATCTTGGGGTCTTGCTCGGTCTGGGACTGGTGGCTCGGGAGGAACTACTACGAGTGGTACTTCTGGCACAGGTGGTGGTGCATTAGGTGAAGTCAGCAATGGTTCTTCCGCATATTCAGCCAGCGGTGGCGGTGGGACCACATCAAGTGGAACAACTGGTCAACGGGGCGGCTATAGAAGTGGTGGTGGTGGGGGCGCTGCCGGATTTACGGCAGGGTCTACTACTTCTACTAATGGCCAAGGGGGCGGCAAAGGTGGTGGACTCTTAACCACTTCAACGGCTGTCTCTGGAGGTGGCGGCTTATTTGGTTCTGCAAACGGCAATGGTGGCAATGGCAGTAACGCAACCACATATTTTGTAGGAGGCGACGGTGGCGGCTCTGGCGGGTCGGGCACAACTACAGCAGGTGCCGGAGGTAATGGCGGCTATCCCAGTGGTGGTGGAGGTGGCGGCGGCGCAGGTCACGGCGTGAACTCTGGCAAAGGCGGCGACGGCGGCAATGGTTATGTTCGCGTAGTCACATTCTTCTAATCATGCCAAAACAGTTCCTTCTCAATCCTGATGGCAGCATCCCTGCCAATGTCAATCTTCAGGCTTTGCAAGAGGCTGGAATCCCGCTTGTCTTGCCTACGCCTATGCCGAGGACGCCTGGAATGGTGGCCGTTGAGCAGGATCCTCAACTGATTGATGGTGTATGGCGACAGGTGTGGCTAGAAGAGCCTGCGCCAACGACTAATGGAGAGGAATGATGGATGTTGGTGAGATTGATCCAGTCAAGTACGGCGTTTTATGGGAGCGCGTACAGTCTATGGACAAGAAAGTAGATAAGATGGAGCGCCAGATTGAGGAGCTTTTAGCTTTGGCTAATAAAGGCAAAGGTGGCTTCTGGATGGGGATGACCATTGCTTCCTCTGTTGGCGCTGCCGTAGCATGGCTTGGAAACCATTTCAGGGGAGGCTGACATGATAGATCCCATCACCGCCCTATCTGCCATATCATCTGCTGTTGCCCTTGTAAAAAAGGTGTCGAAGACAGTGGACGATGTTGCGTCTCTTGGGCCGGTGCTGGGCAAGTACTTTGACGCTAAGGAGCAGGCCATCGAGGTGGTCAAGCAAGCAAAGTCTGGCGGGTTTAAAGGTTCTATGCTTGGCAAGGCGCTTGAACTTGAGATGGCGCTGGAGTCTGCGCGTGAGTTTGAAGAGCAGATTAAGATGCTTTTCTTCCAGAGCAACAAAATGGATGTGTGGGCGCGGATTACAGCCCGTGCCAAACAAATGGAAATTGACGCCGCGCATGACGCAAGGCGTAAGAAGGAAGCGGCCAAGAGGCGGCAAGCCGAAATTGAAGAGTTGATGATACTGGTGGGCGGCGGCACTGTTGCGTTTGTCTCAATTGGCGTAATTGTGTGGGTGGTCATGCAATTGATCTCAGGGCAAATGAAATGAGTGAAAAGCCCGAGACAATCATTGACAAAGTTCTCGGGTACGTTGACTCGCCGTTCAAGCTGTTTGCTGTGATCCTGATGGCAGTCTTTGCTTTTGCTGGGTTTGCTTTGTATGAAAGCCAAGACTTCATTCGTGACGCCTACAAAGAATCACAAAAGCTGCCAGAAATACGGACAGATAGAGCCGATGATGCTGCGACGATGCTCTTTAAACAGACAGGCGCCACGGTGGTGGCGATCTTTAAGGTCAACCCGCTGTTTAACTCTCGCACGTTGTACAAAGCCTATACCAAAGACGGGCGTGACAAGACCATTGAGAACATAGACGTCGGTCTATTTACCCACAACGCTTCGAACAATGCCGATGTGGTCAAGCTGATGACCAACGAAATCCCGTGCGGCGAATACCGGTACGCGCAGTCTGAAGTTGGGCTTTGGTATCTGGAAAAAGGCGTGACTTACACTTGCCGCGTCAGTGTACCGCCCGATTCGCATCGATTTGTTGGGCAAGTTACTGCGGGTTGGATGGAACAGCCAAAAAACCTTGAGCAGACCAAGTTTATGCTAGAGATCGCCAGCGCCATGCTTACAAAAAGAGGGAACTGATGACCCCAGAACTGCAAAAATATTACGAAGACCGTTTTGATCTTTTTATTCATCCTGGCTGGATTGCCATGATGGAAGATGTTGACAACATGCTCGCCGCGATGAACAATGTCTCTACCATTGCGGACGAAAAAAGTCTACAATTTCGTAAAGGCGAGATTTCCATCCTGATCTGGCTAAAAACCTTGAAAAAGGTCAGCGAAGATGCGTATGAGGATCTGACAAGTGAAAAGAATTTATGAATTTGCCTGTGTATGCGGGCAACGCACTGAGGCTTTAGTTGGTTATGAGACAACTAAGGTGCAGTGTGGGTGCGGCGACACAGCCAGCCGCATCGTAAGCGCTCCAAAGTTCAACTTGGAAGGCTGGTCTGGCTCTTTTCCATCTGCCCACGGGCGGTTTGAGCGCAGACACGTTGAGAAGTTGAATGCGGAGCGCAAAGCCAACTCATAAGCCACAGGGCCGAGTTGAATCTCCTACAACCGTTTTGGCAGGAACCTAACATGTTGATTGATCAAGAACCCGAGCCGCTAAGTGAAATTGAGGCAGTAGAGTCGAAGCCACAACTCCCTGAAAAATATCGGGATAAAAGTTTGGACGACATTATTCGGATGCACCAAGAAGCTGAAAAGCTGATTGGCAAGCAGGCCCAAGAAGTGGGTGAAGTCCGAAAACTTGCAGATGAACTTATCAAGCAAAACCTCGGTTCAAGACAATTAACTGAAAAGCAAGAGGATCCTGAAGTAGATTTTTTTGAGAATCCACAGAAGGCAGTTCAGGCAACCATAGATAAGCATCCAGACGTTCTCGCTGCGCGTCAAGCCAGCATGGACTTCAAGCGGATGCAGGTTCAGCAAAAGCTGTCGCAGGAGCACCCCGACTTTACACAGGTCGTGGGTGATTCAGAGTTCCAGAACTGGGTGAAATCTTCATCCGTGCGTCTGGCGCTTTACGCGAAAGCAGATGCTGAGTTTGACTATGACTCTGCCAATGAACTGTTGTCCACTTTTAAGCAATTGCGCGGTGTTAAAGCCCAGCAGGCAGAGCGAACAAGCGACGCCACACGGGTCAAGAACATGAAAGCGGCGCAAGTTGATGTAGGTGGCTCTGGCGAGAGTTCCAAAAGAGTCTACCGGCGGGCTGACCTCATTCGGCTGAAAATGACAGATCCAGCAAGGTACGAGAGTCTCAGTGATGAGATCATGCAAGCGTATTCTGAAGGACGAGTCCGGTAATAACTTTTTTCTGGAGATTTAACATGGCAAACACCGCCTTTTCCCCTACCAATTCGGTAACCACCACCTCTGCGGCCAATTTCATCCCCGAAATTTGGAGTGATGAGATTGTTGCTGCCTATAAGAAGAACCTCGTCCTGGCCAATGTGGTCAAGAAAATGTCCTTCCGTGGCAAAAAGGGTGATACCGTTAACATCCCGTCGCCTGCCCGTGGCAACGCTTCGGCCAAAGCTGCTACTGATGCCGTTACTCTGATTGCAGAGAGCGACACCAACATTCAGGTGCTGATCAACAAGCACTATGAGTACAGCCGCTTGATCGAGGACATTGTTGAGGTACAAGCCCTGACGAGCCTGCGTTCTTTCTACACGGAAGATGCTGGTTACGCTTTGGCAAAGCGCATCGATACTGACCTGGTTCAGCTTGGACGCGCTTTCAACGGCGCTACCATTGGTACCAACGACTATGCCACCAGTGCTGCAAGCACTAAGGCATATATTGGCTCTGATGGCACCACTGCCTATAACAGCAGCAGCTCGAACGCTGCGGCACTGACTGATGCGGCTATCCGTCGCACCATCCAGCGTCTGGATGACAACGACATCCCTATGGATGGCCGTTTCTTCCTGATCCCGCCTTCGAGCCGCAACACCCTGATGGGTCTGGCCCGTTACACCGAGCAAGCATTCATCGGCAACGGTGATGCTATCCGCAACGGTGAAATCGGTCAGTTGTACGGTATCGCTGTGTTCGCTTCGTCCAACGCCGACACCGGCGCTGGTAACAGTGGCGCAGACCGTATCTGCCTGATGGGTCATCGTGACTCGATGGTCCTGGTTGAGCAGCTTGGCATTCGCTCGCAGACTCAGTACAAGCAAGAGTACCTTGGCACCCTGTTCACCGCAGACACGATCTACGGTGTGAAGGCTTTGCGTACCAATGCTACTGGTACTGCTGCTGACGCCTCCGCTGCTTTCGCCCTGGCTGTTCCGGCCTAATTGCAGTTGCCCCTCTCCCTACGGGGGGAGGGTCTTTTTTATAGGAGATCAAAATGGCTGCTGCTACCGCTGTTGTTTCCCGCCGGGGAAATGACCAATTCCGGGGCTTGTTCTCGGATACTTGGGATGTGTCTTGTACTCTTGATGCTGGCGCTGTAGGCGCTGGCGCTACGGATACGGATACGGTTACTGTTCCAGGTGTTGCGCTGGGCGATATGGTTATCGGTTTTTCTCATGGTGTTAGCGAGGCTGGTCTGGTAAAACGGGCCTATGTCTCTGCTGCTAACACAGTGACTATCGTTACCTATAACCCAACTGCTGGATCTGTGAATCTGTCATCTACCACGCTCCATCTTACGATTGGTCGTTCGGTGTAAAAAGACGGGGGGCCACAAGCCCCCTGTTTTTCATGGAGATCTTAAATGGCCACTTTTCGTTGTTTGGCAAGCGGTCAAACTGTGACCTTTACTTACACTCACGATATTGAGTCCATGAAGGGTCACTCTGGCTATGTTCGTATTGACGAACCAGAGCAAAAGGAAGAGCATCGAGCGTTGCCCATGACTCCTCCTGTGAAGAAATTGGGTCGTCCACCCAAAGTAAAGGCTAAAGCAAATGCCTAAAGGAATGTTTTCTGGAGCCGTGTGTCCCATTGCGACACAGGACGTCCACATCAATCTCAAGAACCGTAATCATGCTTTCAAAGAGTATGGTTATGGGCCTCCAAATCCAGACGAGCCAAACGATGCATTTTGGATGAAGAAGGCTAAGATGTACAACGCCCCCACTGAGGCGATCAAGGGGATGCGATGTGGCAACTGCGCCGCCTTCATTCAAACACCGAAAATGATGCAGTGCATCATAGGCGGCCTTGAGAAAGACGAGAATAAAGGTGAACTGTCATACGACGAGGAATTCGTAGCGGCAGCAGACCTTGGATACTGTGACTTGTTCCAATTCACTTGTGCAGCGGCCCGTACTTGTGATGCCTGGAAATCTGGTGGGCCTATTACTAAGGATTGATCATGAAAAAGATGGATACCTACAAGGACGCCAACGCAGCCGTGAAAGGCGCTAAAAAGCGTAAGGAGCCTACTATCACCTTTACGCTGGCGGCTTCAAAAGCCAAACCAGCTAAGAAGATGGCTAAAGGAGGTAAAAGCAAATGATGTACTCCAAAGTCCCCAAGACCAAGAAGCCTTCTAAGAAAATGGCTATGCCTGTGGCGATCATGGTTGCTGTTGGCAAATCTAAGCCGTTGCCCAAGCGCGGTCAACGTGCAATGACCAACAAGATGACTCGGGGCAAGAGATGAAGACCAAGGCCGAGAAGAAGGTCAGCAAGGTCATGCGCGAGTACAAAGCTGGTGGCCTGCACTCGGGCAAAGGAGGCCCGGTCGTCAAGAGCCGCAAGCAGGCCATAGCCATTGCCCTGTCGCAAGCTGGCAAGGCGAAGAAAAAATGAAAGCCAAAAGCAAAGTCAACCAAGCGGGCCTCTACACCAAGCCGACCATGCGAAAGGCTTTGTTTGAGAAGATTAAGGCCGGAACAAAGGGTGGTGATCCTGGTGAATGGAGCGCCCGCAAGGCCCAGCTGCTGGCCCGTGAGTACAAAGCCAAAGGGGGAGGTTACAAGTCATGAGTAAGAACGCGACACACTATCTTCCAAATGGCAAAGTCTATAAAGGCCCGATGCACAAGGAGGCAGGCGTTTTGATGACTGGCGAAAAGCATACGGCCAAAAGTCAAGTCCTTAAGCATACGCCGCCTAAAAAGGCCAAGAAATGAAAGACCCGCAGAAGTCGCTTCGGGATTGGACAGCGCAGAAATGGCGCACCAAGTCTGGTAAACCATCATCTAAAACAGGCGAGCGCTATCTTCCTGATGCGGCCATCAAGGCTTTAACGCCTGCTGAGTATGCAGCCACAACCAAGGCCAAACGGGCTGGAACAAAGGCGGGTAAGCAGTTTGTTAAACAGCCTGCGTCTGTGGCCAAAAAGACCGCGAGGTACAGATGAAAACACCAGCTTGGCAGCGTAAAGAGGGGCAGAACAAAAAAGGCGGCTTGAACGCCAAGGGCAGAGCGTCCTATAATGCGGCTACTGGGGGCAATCTAAAAGCTCCAGTGAAATCAGGCGACAACCCTAGACGGGCCTCCTTTCTAGCGCGAATGGGCAATATGCCTGGGCCTGAGTACAAGAATGGCGAACCGACTCGCCTTCTGTTATCCCTCCGAGCCTGGGGCGCATCGTCCAAATCGGATGCAAAAGCGAAAGCCAAAGCGATCTCGGCAAGGAACAAGAAATGAGACCTCTTTCGGTCGGCGTAAATCCAACGGCTGCGGTGCTTACCACGGTCTATACGGTGCCGACCGGGTACTACGCGAAGTTCACCGTGATGTACATCCATAACACGGGCGGCTCAACCAAACACATCACAGTGCAGTGGACAGACGCTAGCGCGAGCGCTACCTACGACATTCTGACGCAGTACAACTTGACTGCTAAAACGTATTTGCAGTTCGATGGTAATGCGTACATTGTGCTGGAAGAAGGCGACGCGATCAAGATAACCACCGAGTCTGGCAGTACGTTTAGTTTCATTGCAACCTTTGAAGAGATAGGATTGACACGGCAATGACCTACCTAGAACTCATCAATGACGTGCTGATCCGACTGCGAGAAACGACCGTAGCGACCAGCAACCAGACAACCTACTCGACGCTAATCGGCAAGTTCGTTAACGACGCCAAACGGCAGGTTGAGGACGCCTACGGCTGGAACGTGCTGGGCCAGACTGTGACAATCCCTACGGTGGCGGGCACCTACGTCTACTCTATGACGGGCGCAGGACAAAAGTTCCAAGTCATGGACGCGATCAACATCACCTCTAACGTCGGTCTGCGGAACATCAGTTTTGTGGAGATGAACCGCTTTCAGAATTTTGTACCCTCCATTAGCGGTATCCCCGAGTATTACAGCTTTGATGGTGTGGATGGCAACGGCGACACCAAGGTCGTGCTCTACGCGCGGCCCGATAACGTCTACACCCTTGCTTTTGCGCTGACTGTGCCCCAAGCCACGCTAACTTCTGATAGCACGTCGGTGCTTGTGCCTGATGTGTTGGTGGCGCAAAATGCCTATGCGCGGGCGCTGGTTGAGCGCGGCGAGGACGGCGGGTTGGCCTCATCTGAGGCATATCAGTTGTATCGGTCGATGCTGTCCGACTATATTGCGCTTGAAGGCACTCGGTATCCAGAGAACCAGGAGTTCGTTGCGATATGAGCCAAGTTCTTCAGACTGCCAGCATTTCAGCGCCAGATGAAGGAGCGGTCAAGCTATTGCATACGGCTTTGCTGTCTTGTTCGCAATGCAAGTTGTCTAAGCCATGCACAGATTTTCCAAAGGCAACTGGCAAATTTCGCGGATATGCATGGATCTGCAAGAAGTGCAAAAAACAAAAACTTTTGGCAAAAAAAACCAGTATGTCCAATGCTGACTGGCTGCTTCAAAACAGGAAATACTGGCTTAAATCACAATATAATTTATCATTAGATGCATACAACGCCCTACTGATAAATCAAAATCATAAGTGCGCCATTTGCTCCTGTGACGAGGCGGCTGCATTTAAGGGATTACTTTTTGTAGATCATTGTCATTCAACAAAAAAAGTTCGCGGTTTACTGTGTCATCATTGCAATACAGCTTTAGGGAAATTCAAAGATTCTTCTGAAATTTTATCTAAGGCTATAAAGTACTTGGAATCGCAATGAGCCAAATACTACAAACTTACGCAATATCAGCTCCTGGCTTTACTGGGTTGAATACGCAAGACTCGCCGCTTGATCTAGCGGCTGGCTTTGCTCTGGTGGCGACGAACAGCGTAATTGATCAATATGGCCGCATCGGGGCGCGTAAGGGCTGGTCGCGGGTCAACGCTTCGTCTGGCAATCTTGGGGCCAACAACGTCGGCGTCATCCATGAACTGGTGCAATCTGACGGAACGCTGACGATCTTGTTCGCTGGCAACAATAAGCTCTTTAAGCTCGACGGCTCAAACGCCGTGGTGGAATTGACCTACGGGGGAGGGGGTAGCGCACCAACGATCTCGGCCAACAATTGGTCGTGCGCCTCGCTCAACGGCATCACCTACTTTTTTCAAACCGGGCACGATCCGCTGATCTATGACCCGGCTGTCAGCACCACGACGTATCGCCGCGTCAGTGAGAAGACCGGCTATGTAGCTACGGTGCCAAGCGCCAACATTGCGCTGTCTGCCTTTGGCCGGCTATGGACGGCCAGCACTTCAACAGTCAAGAATACGGTTTACTTCTCTGATCTACTGGCCGGTCATGTCTGGTCTACCGGCACTGCCGGGTCGCTCAATGTAGACCGCGTTTGGCCCAACGGCCCAGACGAAATCCAAGGACTGGCCGCTCACAATGGTTTCTTGATCATCTTTGGCAAACGCCAGATTCTTGTTTATCAGGACGCCACTACGCCATCGACAATGCAATTGAGTGACACGGTGGGTGGCATTGGCTGTCTAGCGCGTGATTCAATTCAGACCACGGGCAAGGATGTGCTGTTCCTGTCGAACTCTGGCGTCAGGTCGTTTGCTCGGACGATTGTTGAAAAGTCAGCACCGCTTGGTGACTTGTCTAAAAACGTGCGGAACGATCTGATGGACATCGTGGGCAGCGAAACGCTGGCCAACATTAAGTCGGTCTATTCCGAGAAGGAAGCCTTTTACCTTCTGACGCTTCCAACCACCAAAGAAGTCTACTGTTTTGACACACGCGGCCAGTTGCAAGACGGCGCGTTTCGCGTCACCAAGTGGGACTCCATCGAACCGACAGCGTTGTTGTCCCGGCGTAACGGCGACGTACTCATTGGCAAGAATGGCTACATCGGCAAGTACGGCACCTATCAAGACCACACGACGGCGTATCGGTTCATGTACTACACGAACCATGCCGATCTGGGCAACGCCAACGTCACGTCCATCCTCAAGCGCTTGAAGGTGGTCGTCATTGGCGGCACGAACCAGTACGTCACGATGAAGTGGGGCTTTGACTTCAGTACCAACTATCAGTCGGACAATGCGCTGATACCTTCTCAGGGCGTATATGAGTATGGCATAGCTGAGTACAACATTGCCGAATATTCTGACGGCGTTGCATTGCAAACGCTTTCTGTTTCGGCCAGCGGCAGCGGTAAAATCGTCCAGACTGGCTATGAGTCCAACATCAACGGCGCGGCGCTGTCGATCCAGCGTATTGAAATCCAATCGAAAGATGGGAAGATGACATGAGCAACTACGTTCAGAGCACTAATTTCGCCACCAAAGACGCGCTGCCATCTGGCGATCCGCTCAAGATCGTCAAGGGCACGGAGATCAACACCGAGTTTGCCAACATTGCTATTGCGGTGGCAACCAAGGCCGACACCACGTCTCCCACGATCACTTCGCCCACATTGGTCACACCAGCGCTTGGGACACCTACATCTGGTGTGCTGACCAATTGCACTGGTCTGCCGATGACGACTGGCGTTACTGGGGTTTTGCCGATTGCAAACGGCGGCACGAACGCTTCTTCGGCGGCCAATGCGCGTACCAGTCTGGGGTTGGCTATCGGCACGAATGTGCAGGCTTATAGTTCCAATTTAACCGGATTTGCTGCCAAGACCGCGCCCACTGGCGACGTTGTAGGAACAACGGACACTCAGTCCTTGACCAACAAGACGCTGGGGTCTGGTTTGGTGATGGGCGTCAGCGTCATTACGTCTGGCACCGCACAAGCGACAACTTCAGGCACTAGCGCGGATTTTACCGGCATCCCTTCTTGGGTTAAACGCATCACAGTGATGCTCAGAGGCGTTAGTGTTAGTGGTATATCAAGCCTACAAATTCAAATTGGATCGGGAAGTTTTACTACCTCTGGGTATTTGTCGGCTGGCGCAAATGTTGGTAATGGTGGTTCAACAGACGTTTCTAATAGCACATCAGGATTTGTTTTGTCTAGCCAAAATCTTTCTACGACTGTAATGCACGGCAATGTTGTAATTTGCAACCAGTCTGGGAATGTATGGACGTCAAGTGGTGTTTTGGGCAGAAGTGATGCAGCCGCAATTCTTTGGTCTGCTGGTAGTTTGTCTTTATCAGGGGTCCTAGACCGACTGCGCCTAACTACAGTCAATGGCACTGACACCTTTGACGCCGGTTCCGTCAACATCCTATACGAGTGATGATTACCCACCACTTCAGCGACGGTCTGTACGCCAAGGAGATGCGAGTCCCTGCTGGCGTAGCCATCCTGAAGCACACGCATGACTTTAACCACCTATCGATTCTGGCCAAGGGTAAGGTGGCGGTGCTGATGGGCGATGAGATTGAGATCATCAGCGCCCCGGCGTGTATAGAGATTAAGGCTGGCCTGACGCACGGCGTCAAGGCCATAGACGATTGTGTTTGGTTTTGTGTCCACGCTACCGACGAGAAAGACCCGTCGAAAGTGGATAATGTTTTGATGGGGGTTTGATATGCCTATAACCGCAGCACTTATTGGGGGCGGCGCGTCGTTGCTTGGTGGCCTGATGGGTGGCAGTTCTGCTCGCCGCGCTGCTGAAGCACAATCCCGCGCTACGATTGAGGCGGCGCGTATTGCTGCTGAAGAGGCGCGGTTTCGGCCAGTAGGCGTTACAACGCGCTTTGGGTCATCGCAGTTCACTACCAGTCCTGAAGGCCGCGTTACAGGCGCAGGATATGAATTGTCCCCGGAATTAAAGGCTTATCAGGATCGTCTGATGGCCCTAACAGGCACGGGGCTGACGCAAGCCGAAGCTGGTCAAGAGATGTTCCAGCCCTTGTTTGGTGCTGGGAAAAATTTGTTTGGCCTGGGCCAGCAGTATCTTGCTCAATCGCCCGAGCAGGCCGCGCAGCAGTACATGGCTCGGCAGCAGGACTTGCTGGCCCCCAGCCGTGAGCGTCAGTTTGCCGGACTGCAAAATCGTCTTTTCCAAACAGGCCGTGGTGGTCTTGCTGTTGGTGCCACTGGTGAGCGTCCTAGCGGCGCGGCTGGCCTTGGTGCAGCGTCGCCTGAGATGGAGGCGTACTACAACGCTATTGCTCAACAAGACGCTGAGTTGGCTGCCCGTGCTCAACAAGCTGGCATGGAGCAGACTAAATTTGGCGCTGGTCTGTTTGACGTTGGGGCGGGTCTAATTGGCCGTGGCTATTCAGGCCAGGTGGGCGCTTTGGCGCCTTACGAGGCTTATCTTGGCGGCGCGAAGGGGCTTGAAGCGCTCGGTCAGCAACCATTGGAACTTGGAATCAATGTTGGCGCTAAGGGCATGAGTCCAAGTGCGTCAAACGCGCTACTTACTGGTGGACTTGAGTCGGCTCGTGCTATGGCTGCGGCCAATGCATACGACCCGTTTGCAGACTTTCTAGGTGGCTTCAGCCGCAATCCAGCATTGGTCAACAGTGCTGCTAGCTTGTTCGGTAATCGAGCGCCAACGCTAGATTACAGTTCGCCAATTTACGGCGGGTATTCGCTGAACCAACTTCAAAACTTGCCGCCAATTTAAGAGGTCTATCATGGCAACAGAAATCGTAGGCTCCTTGTTCGGCGTAACGCCGGAGATGTTCCAGCAGCGTCAGGCTGAGATGGCTGATCGTCAGGCTCTAGAGTACGCTCAGTTGAGTCCTTTGCAGCGGGCTAGTTTCAACCTTGCTCGTGGTGGCTATCAGCTTGCTGGCGCGTTGGGCGGTGCCTTGGGTGCTCAAGACCCTCAGTTGCAGTTGATCAGCCAGAGGAACGCTATCGCACGGCAAATTGATTACAACAACCCCGCGTCGATTATGGAAGGCCAACGCCTGTTAGCGCGTGTGGGGGATACGGTCGGGGCGCTACAGTTGGCTAACGTCGCCCGCGATCTGGAGTACAAGCAGGCGCAGACGACTCAAAGTCTGGCGGCGGCAGGCGCGTCTCGGGCGCAAGCTGCGAAAAGTCAAGCGGAAATCGATGAGATCAATCGTCAACAAAAGGCTTTTGCTCTATTGACTGGCGAAAGGCCGGCAGAAGCTGCTGTACCGGCTGCTGTACCGGCTGCTGTACCGGCTGCTGCTGCTGCGCCAGAAGCACAGCCTCTATATTCAATCAATGAGCAAAGTTTGGCAGGTTTGCCCGATGATGTCCAAAACTCAATTCGAGCAAAACTGGAAGATGCGGCGCGATTGCGTGCTGACACAACAGACCCACAAAGCTCAAGAGCAGCTCTCCGTCTTAGACAAGCTGCGTTGCTTGAAGAACAAGCCACACGGCTTTTGGTGGCGAATAGGCCAGGCATGGAAATTACTGGCGGACCAGATAGAGATGCGATTGCTCAACAAAAATTTAACACCCCGTATTACTATGCGCTTGGAGAAAATCAGAGGGCGGCCGTTGATAGAGAATTTGACCTTGCGCGTGACAAAGCACAGCTTGCACAAGCCAAGCAAAGTTTGGGCTTTCAATTTGCCCCTACCGCTGCTGCCGCCGCTCCCGCTGCTGCGCCTGCCGCTGTTGTTCCTGCTGCCCCTGCCGCTGCCCCTGCCGCTGCGCCTGCTGCTGCTTCAACGCGGGCTTCAATCAGTCAACAGATCGCCGAGTTAGAAAATCGGCGCGGGCAGATGCTGGCGCTGACAAAAGTACCCGCCGCCAAGGCCGAGGCCGATTTGCTTGGAGATCGAATCAAAGACTTGCGCGAGCAACTTAAACCAACTGAGATTGCTAAACTTGAGCGCGAGATTGACCAATTCCGCGCTGATGGCGCTTCTGATACCGATCCTCGCATCAAAACTCGTCTGGACAAGATTGCTAAACTCTCTACCCCAACTTCAGAGCGTTTTGGCACCGACAGAGAAGCTGTTTCGCTGGAGGTCTACGATAAGCCTTTCTCGCAACTCACTCAAGCGCAGCGCGCCGCCGTCAATAAACGGGTTGAAGAAGAGCAAGGAAGAAAAGCCGAAAAAGGCGCAGCTAAGTTTACGCTGCCTGGTGCTGATAAGCTGGCCGACATCCCTGCATTCCGCGCGTCTGTACAGCGCACGATTGAGCCGCAACTCAAGTCCATTACCGCTGCTGATCAAGCGCTGACCGCAATCAACGATTCCTTGGCGACAGGCAACTTCGCTTCATATCGCGCCGCCCAAGTGCAATTTGCCCGAGCAATTGCGGGCGCTGGCGATCTGAGCCAGAAAGAACTGAAGGCGGCGGGCGCTGATCCATCGTTGCTTGGTGGAGCGGCAGATGTCATCTCTACTGCATTTACATCAACTCCCAGCGAGGATACGCAAAAGAAAATTCGCAGTACGCTAAGAGCTATCATTACTGTGTCTAGAAAGCAAGCAAAAGATGAGGTCGATCAACAGCGTAAGATTGCGCTGCGCTCGCCGGGGTACAACGCAGACGCCGTCAATGAGGCGCTGAGGTTTCCGCAGTTGGAAGGCGGTACTGTTCCTACACCGGCAGTCACGGGCGGCGATCTAGCAGCAGCAGCGGCAGCCGAATTGGCGCGTCGCAGAGGAGGTAAGTAATGGCCGTTGACCTGAGCAAACTCTCCGACGCTGAACTCCAGGCGATTGCGTCTGGCAACATGGCGTCGCTGTCCGACGAGACGCTACAGATGCTCGCGGGCGTTGAAGAGACACGGCCGCCGTCCACAGCCGCTGTCGCTGCCGAGGCGGCGCGCAAGGGTGTGGCCGGCCTGCCCAGCTTCTTGGCCGGCGCGGGCGCGCTGATCGGCGAGAGCGCCTTGGGGCGCGGTCTGCCTGAGTTGTTCATGCCCAGCGCCCAACCGACTGGCCGAGCACCTACGCAGGCGTTTATGCAAGCACAGCAGCCTGTTCAACAAGCAATTATGGAGAGGCTTGGAACAACTGGTGTAAAACCTGTTACTACTGGTCAAAAGCTGTTTTCTGCCGGTGTTGAGGCTGTTACGTCACCCGAGTCGTATGTATTCCCGCCGCTGGCCGCCATTCGCCGCATGGGTCTGCTTGGCCAAGCCGTGGCGCGCCCTGCTGAACAAGCTGTGGTCGGAACTGGTGCAGAAGCTGGCGGCATGGCTGGCGAATACGCTGGCGAGAAAATGGGTGCTCCTACGACCGGTCGTATTGTCGGCGGTCTGCTTGGCGGTGGCGGCACCGCGTTCGTTGCGGGGCAGGTCGGCCGGCAAGGCGCGCTCGTTGGAAAAGGCTTTGACTTGCTCAAAGACCAATGGCAGAAGGTAAGCCGGACAGTGCCGGAAGATGAGCTGATGAAAGATGTGGACCGCCGCATCACCAATATCTTCAACGCGGCTATGGATGCTGACCCAAACATAGCCAAGCTGATTAGAGAAGCCGTTGCCGCGCAAGAAGGCATATCGCTTAAGGCGCCCGGCGCGCCAGAAGTCAAGCTGCCGCTGTCAGCCATCTTAGCCAACAATCCTGTGATTGACGCGCAGGTTCGCAAGCTGGCAGGCGAAAACGAGGTGTTCAGGACGCAATACGGCGCGCAGTACGACGCGGCCAAGCAGGCGTTGGCGCAGAACCAGATCCGGCTGTTTGGTGATCCGTCCAAAGCAGTGGTCAAAGCCACCGCCCCCGATTTTAGCAAAACGCAAGCAATGCTGGTTAAATCGCTTGACGAGCAGATCGCCAACGCCTATCAAGGGCAGTCGATAGACCCCAACGCGTTCGGTCAGCGCGTATCCGATTTGGTCGCTCGCAAAGAGAAGGCGGCCTACGCTGAAGTTAAACCGTTGTATACCGAGGCGTTCGACATCGCCAAGGCCAAGAACTTAGAGTTGCCAGCGGCGTCGGTCGATGACATTTACAACTTTGTAGTAAATGAACGCACGGCAGATATTTTTAAAAACTTTCCAGAAATATACAAAAAAGTTACTCAACGGTTTAAACCCGTTACTACTGAACCCAGCCCTATTCTGACTTCAGAAGGCGTGTCAATTCGTCCAGGCGGCAAATCTTTTTACGCGGCCACCGTTGAAGATTTGGACTCCCTTAAACGCGAAATCAATGCAAGTCTTCGCGCCAGCCGCGACGAAAACAACATCCGTCTGTTGTCTGAGTTAAAGTCCCGCGTGGGCGGCCACATTGACAGCCTTGACCCTGATTTTGTCACGGCGTATCGCAACGCTGACAAAGCGTACCTCCAGAAAGTCGGTCTGCCGTTCGACACTGCTACGCTGGCAGCCATTGACCGTAAGAAGTTCGTCGAGCAGATCGCGCCTGTAATCATTGGCAACAAGTCTCAAGTGCTGGACTTCATTAACGCGACGGGTGATCAGGGAACAAAATTGGTACGTGATGCGTTCACAGATGCTTTCACCACAGCCGCGCTTAAGGATGGCATGCTCGATCCAAAGGCTGCGGCCAAGTGGATCAAGAAGAACGAAGGCGGCGTTTCCTTGGTGCCCGGCTTGCGCGAGGAGTTGGACAGCGCTACACGAAACGTGCAGCAACTGATCGACAAGCGGGCGCAACTTAACGCTGACTTTCAGCGCGTGGCCGGAGAACAGATCCTGAGCAAAGAAGGCGTGCGAGGCCCGCAAGAGTTGGTCAACAGGATGTACGGAGACATAAATTTCACCAACCGATTTATGACGCAGTACCGTACAGATAAGGACTCGGTCGGCGCCGCCCGCGCTTTCATGCTGGATGACATCATCAAGTCTAATGACCCTGTTGGGATGCTCTCTGACCGCAATCGTGCTGCTGTGTTCAACCGCGTGTTTGGCCCCAAATACTCGCAAATAGTGCGGGATTTCGCGGTTGCCTCCGGCCGAATGAAGGTGGACCCTACTCAAGTCGCGTTTAGGGTTGAGACGGTGCCGAAAACAGTGATTGAGGATATTACGGGGACGCCGCCGCAGCAAATCATCTCAAGATTTTTGAACCCTGTGTCCGGCCCGCTGTACGCTATCACGACGTCGATAAGTAAGTTCTGGGCTAAACAAGCCTCTGAAGCTACAGAGCGAAAGTTGATCAATTTGTTGAGTGACCCAGCAGAAGCTGTTAAGTTCATGTCCACGCTTGAGAAGGCCAAAAAATCCATGTCGCCTGGAGACATCGAGAATCTTGCCCGTATCGGCGCGAAATACGGCATCGACTGGGTCAAAGACGCGGCCAACGACATCATGTCTGGCGCAGCGCGCGGCGCGGTTCAGCAACCACAGGAGTAACCAATGCTATCTCTAATTTCTACTCTCGGCGGGCTGCTGATCAGCGGCTTGCCCAAGCTGCTAGAGTACTTCCAGAACAAAGCCGATCAGAAGCATGAACTTGCTCTGGCCAAGATACAGACGGAGAAAGAACTGCAACTGGCCGCACAAGGCTTTGCTGCACAGCAAAAGATTGAGGAAATCCGCACCGATCAGGTGATGATGCAGACCGAGGCGCAGATGACCGAAGCGGCGCTCAAGCACGACGAGAAGGTGCTGGAAAAAGCGTCTCAGTGGGTTGCCAGTTACGTTGGCACTGTGCGCCCGACCGTGACGTACATCTTCGTGCTGGAGTTGGTCGTAATCAACTTTTTCATGGCGCTGTATGTCTGGAATCACCCTGAGTTGATTAAAAGCGTGGACGATATCATCAAGTACTCCGACCTGATCTTCTCCAACGACGAGATGGCTATGCTAGGGGGAATCCTAGGATTTTGGTTTGGGTCTAGGACTTGGAGTAAGAAGTGAAACTGAGCAAAGCTGGCGCTGACCTGATGCACCAGTTTGAGGGGTACAGAACGCGCCCCTATCTGTGCCCCGCGCACATCTGGACAATTGGCTATGGCCATGTGCTGTACCAAGACCAGATCAGGCTCCCGATGGCGCGTGTGCCGGATAAAGACATACCCATGATCCGCAAAGAGATGCCGCTCAAACCGGAGGACAATCGTGTCTGGAGTAAGCAAGAGATCGAGGAACTATTCGCGCAAGATGTCGCATCTTTTGAACGTGGTGTTCTACGACTTATTCCCGGCGTGGTTGGCCGTCAAGGCAGCTTTGATGCTCTGGTCAGCATTTCCTACAATTTCGGGCTAGGCAACCTCCAGAGATCGACTATCCGTATGAAGGCCAATCGAGGCGAGTGGGAGGCTGCCGCCGAGGCGTTCATGCAGTGGACCAAAGGCGGCGGCAAGGAGTTGCCTGGACTCGTCAGACGACGCAAGGCAGAGAGAGCGCTATTCCTCTCTTAAAACCGCTCTAAAGCCTTCTAAAGCGGCTTTAATGTCCAGTCGGAGTGTCTGTATCTCTTCTTCCTGAGAGCGCATCTTCTCGTGTGCGTCTTTGGCAAAGTTAACTAAGTTTTCTTGGCTCCACGTTGCGAAATCTGGCCCCTCCGTGAGAATTGGATGGGACTTGTCTCTCTTCAGTGGTAAAACGATGCTCATTACCGCACTCTCTGAATCTTAGGACTGTTGTGCTTCGCTTCCTGGTGGACTTTACTACCGTCCAGACTCCGCAAATTGGGCACTTCATTTAGCGGCCTCCATCCAAATTTGCGCCATGTGTCTTGAATGTTGGTTGATGCAGCATTAGTGTATTTAAAATTTGGGTCTAAGATACGCGACTTCATAAAACCTCCTTGAGGATGATGGCTATCAAGACTCCTGCCATGCCGATTAGCAATAACTTGCCTTTCAAGATTTTTTGGTCAATGTTGGGCATAGTCTTCCCTGTTCACATTTATGGTTGCATGGTGGGCACTTAGATGGGTCATAAGGTATGCTCCCCCAGTCGTTAAAAAGAGGCATCTCATCTGGCATAGATCGTATGGCCTCTGCTGCTGGACTGATCCATTGCCAGGAGCCATCTTTCCTGACTAACTTGTGCTTGCGCTCCTCGTCGTCTGCGATGTTTGCACACCTCATGCGCTGGATGTTGAGCAACTCTCTGGAAAATCCAATCACTTCTTGGTGTTTGCGCCACAAAGCAATGATTTGATCGTTTGTCATACGTCACCATTTTTCTTGATAAATTCAGCGCAATCTAACAGTGCTTCTATGCACATATCTAGATGTCTGTCAATGGCATCAGCTTCTGTCTTACAGATGTTAGAGCAAGACTCACATGCTGATTTCCACACAAATCGCGCATTATTTAAACCGATTGATTTTCTTTCTTTGTCGGTCAGCCCAGCCCACCATAGATCAAATGTCATTTTCACTGCTCCTAATGTGTTTAAGCGCTTTATCCACCGCCTCAAGCGCTCGTTGCGTTTTCACGGGGTCAATCGGGAATGGCAGTGTTGCCATGTGCAGTGCGTCTTGCGCTAGTTGGAGTGCTTCAATGATCTTTTCTTTGATCATGTGTTCCCCCTTGCTCGGATGGTGGCGGCGATGTAGGTCGCGGTGCCGTTCGTGTCGTCTATCTCGCGGGCCACAAGGTCGGCCACCTTCGCACACGCATCGCGCTCTGCCTCAACGCCATTGACCATCCCCCTTGTCCAGTTCTCGGAAATCTGCCAATCCAGCTCTTGCAGCAGGTCTTCGGTCGTGTCACCGTGTCCTGTGGCGTAGCCGCGATCAATCATCCACTGAGCCAGCTTGTCGCGCTCAGCCTTCACCGCTTTGTCAATCCGCCCCAGCCACAACTTAGCGTGTTTGTTGCTGTAGTCGTCCCTTACAAGGGCGGCGAAGCGTTCAAGCGTGTCGTCATCAAGCGACCAGTCAGGAAAGTCAGGGTTGCGTTCTGCTCCAGCCTCCCGCGCCATGCGTATGATGTCATCTCTGGTCATGTGTTCTTCTCCTTGAGTTTGGCTTCTGCCACACCAACGGCAACAAGAATGATTTGACGCAAATCATCATCCGTCAGCCCAACCCACTCTCGATCTGGCTGCGCCAACCTCCTTCGCAGCAGATCAGAAACGATCCACGCTTGCTGAATCTCATCCTTACTTGCTGGCGTATCTCTAACGGCTGCCAGCGTCTCCAGCGCCTGCGCCAATAATTCACGATCTGTCATTTCCTTCTCTCCTTCCTCTGTACGCTGCGCTTGTGCATCGGCATCACAGGCATCTCTGTGGCGTAATCTTGCGGTACGCCCCCATAACTTGCGCCGTAAGATGCACTTGGTTCTATGCCAGCCTTGCGCTTTTCGTTAACGATGCGGCTTGACTGATATGCACTTCGTCTTGCTCTTTCCTGATCGCGCATATCAATCTGTGGCTTGTAGTTTTCCAAGTCAAACGGGTTGTTCATGGATCTGATTTTGAGTTATTTCAAGCGCATCAATGATCTGTTTGGCCTCATCTTTCGTAACATGGACGCTCATGGAGCCATTGTGAGCATAGATAGATAGCAAAATTTTGTTTTGCAACAATGACACGAAAACGTTTGATATTCCGTCTTTAATTTTGATCTGATTGGTCATGATTTCTCCAGTTTGTAGTACCATTTTGAACCCCTGCGCTGGCAGGAAATGCCGTAACCGTTTTGACGCAACTCCGAGATGATGGAGTTGACGGCGCAGACATGGGCTTGCGCGATGATGTCCAGAGTGGTGAACTCACCACCCTGTGACAACAGTTCTGCAACACGGGCAAGTCGGTCAGACTTTTCAATGTTGGCGTAGTTCATGATCAGAACTCTTCACGTAATTCTTTGTGACGTTGTTTGTGGCAAGGTTGACAAAGCCACATGACTTCCAATGGTTTGTCATAGTCTTCGTGATGTGCAAGAGATTTTTCACTGGCGCATCTACAACAAGGTGATCTAAAAAGCAGTCCTTTTTGAATTGCTCTACGCACCATGTCATGTGCTCTTTGCCTTCTTTTATCTTCTTGTCGCCATGCTTTATTGACAGCAAAATTGGTTGCGCGTCTTTCTGGCTTATTGGCTCTTTGACGGTCATACTCTCTTATCCTTTCTAAATTCTCAGACCTATGTTTTGAAACATCATTTTTTGTACAGTCTTTGCATTTGTTTAGGTGTCCGTCAGCCATTCGTGAATGCTTGTAGAACTCATCTAACGGCTTAACGGACTTGCACTTAAAACATTCTTTCAAACGAGACATGGCAACTCCTTGTGCTGGTGAGTTGCCCATTATAGTCCCGTTTTAATTAAAAGGGATGTCATCTCCCATGTCATCGAACCCAGACTTCTTGCCCCGTGGAGCCTCGTCAGTCTTCTTGGGGTCATTGATGTAAGCCCAGCCGTCCCAGCCGCCCTCTTTGAGAGGAATGGTGTCCAGCTTGAGCATTGCGCCATTGCGTGTCTCGATGATCGAGCCGATCCGCAGATAGCGTTTCTTGACCTCTCCAGCGGCGTTCTTGTACTCGCCGACGATGGTGTTGATTTCTTTAAGGACTTTCGACATTCTTACTCTCCAATGATTTGTTTCAGGGATTGAACTTTCTCTTCTAACTCAGCCAGGAACTTGATCACTTCCTGCTCTGCAACTCCAATCCACTCGTCATCTCTCTTGACCCTGTGGATAAACAGTTGAGCTTTTGTGGGCATCCTGGGGTCATAGACCACATAATCACACCAGGGCCGGTCGGCACAGCGCATCTGCCACTGCATTTGGGCAAAGTACTTGCCCTCAACAGGATTCTTAGACAGCCAGCATTCCAAAGCCGTCTTAGACTCTGGGCACTTGATCTCGACCATGCCGTCTTCAACCAGACCATCAGGAGAGGCTCCAGACATCGCAATCGTTGGGTGATGGATAAACCCCACCTCCTCGACTAAAACGCCTCTATGGGCCTCGTATGCGGCTCTAGCGTTGGATTCCTGGTCAATGCCCCACTGAAGCGCTGCATTGGTGTAACCCTCTGCCTTCTGGCCTGTCATGCGCTCCAGCAGCAACTGCGTCATGTAGTTGGCGCGATGCTCCGAGTAGCCGGTCTTGGTCTTAGACATGACCTTGTGCAAACTGCTGGCCGTGACTTTGCCCATTCTTTGCTGGTGCCATGCAGTAGTTCGTTGCTCAGTCATGGATTTCCACCTTTTGGTTTAGCATGGGCGAAATAGACATTCGCAGGTCAAACGACGCCATGTATGCCCTACCTCGGTCTTCCTTTGCGTCGTTCATCATCTGTACAAAATTAGGGTGCTTCAGGACTGCCTCTAGGTGCATGGCAAGCAGACGGTCAATCACTTCTTGGGCCTCAATCAGTGTTTTGAGCTTCATTTTGCTGCTCCTGCTGCGGCCTTCAGGGAGGCTTGGTGCTTGACCCAGAACCGAGACTTAGCCGGTGATGTTGGAATGGCCTTAAAAGCCTCCTGGAGCGCTTCTATGCCACTCAGAGAGGCATCCCTGAGCGACTCGATGTGTTGAGCCTCAAACGCCTCATCTTCATCTTCTGTAGGAGATTTCTCACCTTCTGGCAGGTCTTCTCCGGCATAGATGTACAGACCGAGGCCATGCAGACCCAATGCCTTGGTCATGCAGCGCATAATGGCTGTATTGACCGCGAAGGCATCCGGGTTTGGGATAGCTTTGTTCCGATGATCCATGACGGGTAGTTGGCAGGTCATTGGCTTGCCAAAGATCGTCACCGTGACCCATACCATAGCCGTCCCGCCTGGGAGCGTCATGAAGGGTTCTTCTGTGTACTGATCCCGCTTGAAGGTTTCCACCTTGAAGGTGGCTGCCGGATCAGCTTTCAGAGCCTCTGCCCAGGCCCAAGCCCAGGAGAGATAAGTCAGATTTGACTTCTTCGCTGTATGCTCATTGACGTTCGTCTTGAGCAGGTTTTCTATTGACATCTTCGCTCCTTAAAGACCGCTGCGGGATGCTGCGGCATGGTTTGCATTGTATAGCGTTCTAAGCACCACACAATGATTTTTCATAGGTGCTTACCCTATGTTTTGCGTTTCTCTTGGAGCTTCAGTTCTTTGGCAAGCACTTCATGGCCGAGCTTCGTCACCACGCTGCCAGAGTCCACTAGCTTGCGCCTTCTGAGTGACCAGTAGGTGTTCCAGCTCCCAGGCTTGTCGTTCTTCAGCTTGAACTTCCACCCAAGAGCAAAGTGCTTGAGCATGAAGATCTGATGGTTTGATAGGCTCATGGTCGGTTCTTCTGGATGTAGCGCCATCCTCTCCAGGTGGTGACCTCGCACTCGTACTGCCAGACCTCGATGCCGGTAACTGCCTTCTGGCGTGTCCTGAGCTTTCGCATGGCCTTCATGTAGATCTGCCGCGCTCGCTCAGTGGTGCAGTCCAACTGCTTGCCAACATCATGGAAAGTCTCGTTCTCCAGCGCCACAAGCCGCACCACAAGATCCTCGCGCTCGGTCAGCGGGATGGCCTCCAGCAGCTTGATCACCAGATC
>Ga0075470_10000114_pt1 | contig 28772 bp, 30 predicted proteins | sample DEB19_08_DNA_4_FD_71482 | JGI IMG/M metagenome (GOLD analysis project Ga0075470, IMG submission 71482) | Aqueous microbial communities from the Delaware River and Bay under freshwater to marine salinity gradient to study organic matter... | ecosystem: Environmental > Aquatic > Marine > Coastal ... | reverse complement strand
GATTCTAAGAATTTTCAACCACAACCTGAGAAAAACGAAAAGAGTTTCTTTACCAAGGTAAAAGAAATGTTTGGCTGATCATATCATTATTCAATCTGCATGATTTGATCTAAATTTCTTCCAAGACCATCATAATCAAGCCCATAGCCTACGACAAACAAATTGGGAATTTCAAAACCCAAGTAATCAATTTGGATAGGGTGAATTGTCGCTTCTTTTTTATGCAGCAGTGAACATATTTTCAGAGAGGAAGGTTGATGATCTAATATCTGTGGAAGGAAGGCATGGAGTGTTTTGCCTGTATCAACAATGTCTTCAATGAGTATCACATCCCTTCCATGAAGCATCGATTCAAGTCCGATTGCAGTAACAACATTTCCTGTAGAGCTGGTTCCTTTGTAAGAAGCTAATTTGATAAAACTTATTTCAGCTTTGATGTTGAGTTCCTTAAAGAGGTCTGATGCAAACATAAAAGAGCCATTCAAAATGGCTATACAAAGAGGAGATTTTTCAGCGTAGTCTTTATTTATTTGATCTGCAATTGTCTTTACTTTTTGTTGAATTTCCACAGCGGAAAGAAAAGGAACAAATGTTTTATCGTGAATTATTTTTTTCATTATTTTCTAAATTTCTTTTTACTACTTTTCTTTTTTTTACTTGACAAAGATTTCTTTCTATTATGATTACTCGCGGTTGAAATGGATACAGATCCTTTTTTTGGTTTCAAACGCAGCTTTTGTCCAATTCTTAATTTACTGTTGCTTTTTAATTTATTGTAATTCAGGAGGCTGGAAAGCTTGATTCCTTCATGTTGGCTGATATCTCTCAGGTTTTCATTTCTTATTACTCTGTGATAGGTTTTGTTGCCGATAGCTTTTTTAGGTTGAAGGTATACAAGCTCACTCTTTTTTAATGACACTGTTGATTTTGGCAATTCATTGTACAACAAAATTTTTTGGATAGAGAGCTTCTGTTTCTTTGCGATTGACAAAAGAGAACTGCCTGATTCTGCATAAATTACTTTTGTGCCATTTATTTTAAAAACACCTTCAGGGTATGATACTTTTTTAGTAACGATGGAAGATCCATTCTTTACCGCTCCAGATGAAGGCGTAATTCCATTTTTGGTAATCTCGTCTAAGTAATCAGAAATATCATAGTCGTCTTGCTCTTCATCAGATGCATAATCATTCAAGTTATTCAATTGATAATCTTCAATGAATTTGATGAGTGTTTCTGCATAAATAGGGTTGGTGGCATATCCAGCTTTTTTCAACCCCCAGGCCCATGCACTGTAATCGTCAGGATCTAGCTTAAACAATCCAGCATAACGCGGTTGAGATTTTAAAAAATCGGAATGATCCTTGTATGAGCTGAGAGCATCTTTATATTTTCTGAAACATTCTCCCTGTGCATCATCATCATGATACACTTTCGGTCCATCCCAATTTGATTTGCATTTTATTCCAAAGTGATTGTTAGATTCCAGCACAAGCTGACTTTTTCCGGCTTGGGTTTCTAAAATTCCTTGAGCAATTTTTATAGATGCAGGTACGCCGCTTCTAACCATTTCATTGATGGCTATGTTGGCGTATTGTGAAATATAATTCACGATATCTTCACTTGGAAGTGTCTGACTCTTTATGGAGAAAGGTATTCCAATCCATATTGTTATGTGTAAAATATTTCTGTATAAAAATCTTAGGCTCATGATGAAATTATTTTTTTTGCATGATGCTAATTCCGTCTCTGACAGTTAGCATGACATGATCAATTTTATTGCTATTTTTTATATGATCATTGAATGCAGCAATTGCATTTCCACTTTTCCCTTTTATTTTTTCATTGAGTACTTCACCATGAAAAAATACATTGTCAAAGATTAAAAAAGTTCCGGGTTTTACTTTTTCAATAAGTGTATCAAAATATTTTATGTATCCTGTTTTTTCCGCATCTACAAAAACGAGCTCCCAGTCTTCATCAATTTCCTGCAAAATCTGATGTGCATCACCTAGATGCAATTTGATCTTGTTTTTAAATGGACTTCTGTCAAAAAAGCGCTGGGCAGTAGCTGCATCAGTTTCTCTCAATTCGATAGTATGTAATATTCCATCAGATGGCAATCCTTCGACAAGACACAACGTGCTATAGCCAGTAAAAGTTCCTATTTCAAGAATACGTTTAGGCTTTATCATTCTGCTGATCAGTGAAAGCATTTTTCCCTGAACAGGGCCACTTAACATATGAGGTTCAGCATGATGTTGAAGGGTGAAGTCATGGATCTCCTGTAACAGTTCATTGGTAGGTGAACTGTGCACTTTTGCATATTGCTCAGCTGCATGAGAAATGATTTCCATGGCGGCAAATTTACATGCTTTGTAGCTCTGGCGAAGTCGACTTTTGTTAAAATAGAGGTTTAAGACTGTTTTTTGGAAAAGAGCCAAAGTCCTGCGAAAGTTACCAGTCCATTGATTAGCAACATCTCAAATCCGATCTGATAACCATTGAAAATTGTTGCAGCATTTTTGCTGAGTACATAGCAAAGTATCGGAGCAGCTAAGCATATAATGGTAACTCCATATCCTTTTTTTATTTCTCTTTTTGTCAAAATACCAAATGCAAAGAGTCCCAACAAAGGACCATAAGTATAGCCAGCCAAATCTAGTATGACACCAATGATTGATTTATTGTTGATCCATTTAAACATCAAGATGCAAAAAAGAAAAAGTACAGCAAATCCAAGATGGACACTCATTCTGGTTTTCTTTTGTTGTCCTTCGCTCAAATCATTTCTTCTTTTGATGCCAAGAATATCAATACAAAAGGACGATGTCAATGCGGTGAGTGCTCCGTCAGCACTGGGAAACAAAGCAGATATAAGTGCAATAATGAAAATGATTCCAATTGATTGTGGCAAATGGAAGAGGGCAGTGGTGGGGAAGAGATCGTCTCCTATGATATTCTTTCCTTCAAAAAGGAATAACTTCTCTTCATAAAAAGCTCCTTTACCTGACATATATAAATAAAGCAATCCGCCAAGAATTAGAAAAAGGAGATTTACAATTACAAGTGTGGCTGTGAAGGTTAAAATATTTTTTTGGGAGTCCTGCATCCTTTTAACGCTGATATTTTTTTGCATCATCTCCTGATCCAGTCCCGTCATCGCTATTGCAATGACCGCACCACCGATGATGTTTTTAAGGAAGAAGGACTTGTTTAGAATATTTGTATCGAATATCCTTAAGTAGTCATGTGACTTCATCTGTGTCAATGCATCCCCCAGAGAAATATTCATTTGAGTCAGAATATAAACCAGGCAAATCACCAATCCCAATAACATGCAACTCGTTTGAAGGGTATCTGTGTATACAATGGTTTTCACACCTCCCTTCCATGTATACAATAGAATCATGCAGAGTATGATGGCGGTAGTGGCAACAAATGGTACACCCATTTGATCAAGAATGAAAATTTGCAATACATTGATCACGAGATATAGTCTCGCTGTTGCACCAAAAAGGCGCGAGATGATAAAGAATAATGCGCCGGTTTTATAACTCTCTTTACTGAGCCTGATTTCAAGGTAGTGATAAATAGAAGTAAGATTCAGTTTGTAGTAAAGCGGAACCAACACAAAAGCAATAACAAGATAACCAATGATATATCCCAGTATCACTTGAAAATATCCAAAGCCGCCATATCCTCCATTTACAATGTTTCCTACAGTTCCAGGAACAGAAACAAAGGTTACACCAGAAAGCGAAGTGCCAATCATTCCGAAGGCTACCAAAATCCAGTTCGAATTGCGGTTTCCAATGAAAAATGTTTCATTGGTTGCATTTCTTGAGGTATAGGCTGCAACCGCCAATAAAATCAGAAAATATCCTATTACAAATGAAAAAAGCAGAATTGGTGACATATGAATGTGATCTGATAGCAAGTTAACGCAAAACTCAAAATGCTATACCGCTTGTTTTAGGTTGTCAAAAACATTTTTAATGTGTTTTTTTCTTTGATATTCTTTAAGGAGGCTATAAATATTCGGCCTATTTTTGGGGTTCATGTTAACCCGCCTTTACATAAAAAACTTTGCCATCATTGCTGAACTGGAAATACAATTTCAGAATGGTCTGGTAATCATCACGGGTGAAACCGGAGCAGGTAAAAGTATCCTCATGGGTGCATTGGGACTTGCCTTGGGTGAAAGAGCAGATGCAAGTCAAATAAAAGACAAAGAGCAAAAAACCATTATTGAGGCCGAATTCAAGGTTAAATCCAACGATGAACTTTTGCGTTTTTTTGAAGAGCAGGAATTGGAATGGGATGATCAAGTTGTTATACGAAGAGAAATTCTAGGTAGCGGTAAGTCGCGTGCTTTCATCAATGACAGTCCTTTTGCACTTGCACAGATTCAGCAACTGACTTCGATGTTGGTTGATTTACATCAGCAATTCGACACGCTGGAGTTGAGTAACAAGCATTTTCAACAATTGATTCTGGATGCTCGTGCTGGTTGCTTGGAAGAACTGCGTCAATACACTCAGGTCTATCATCAATACAAGGTTACAGAGCGGAAGATCATTGCTGTACAAGAATCAATACAGAAAGCTGCACAAGAGAAAGAATACAAAGAGTTTTTGCTGAATGAGCTACTTGAGTTGAATTGGAGAGCTGATGAGGGAAAAGTTATAGAAGAGGAATTGAATATGCTTTCAAATGCGGAGCAAATCAAACAATCGGTTGGGTCGGCAGCTTTTGTTCTGACTGAGGGTGAAAGGCCTTTGGTAGCTGAAGTCAAGTCAATGATCTCAATGCTCCAGCCACTGGGAAAATTTCACACCGGTATTGAAGATCTGATACAACGACTTGTTTCTGCTCAGGTTGAATTAAAAGATATTGGTGCAGAATTAAATTCAATATCTGACAAAGTTTCAACAGATGAGAAGCGATTGGATGAACTAAATGCAAGACAATCATTTGCGCAGCGATTGGTAAAAAAACATGGGCTTCAACATGCAAATGAATTAATTCCCATTCAGCATGCATTGGAGCAGGCTTTGAATTCTTTTGAACAAGATCAGTCTTCATTGGAAAAACTTCAGGTTGAGTTGTTGAAATATGAGAAAGAGGCAATGAAAATTGCTTCAAAGATGCACGAGAAGAGGGCAAAGCAAATTCCATTGCTTGAAAAAGCCACAATAGAATTGCTGTCGAGGGTTGGAATGCCCAATGCTTCTATTCGAATTGACTTGAAAGAAACTTCATTATCCCCCGCAGGCATTGATAACATTGAATTTATGTTTGATGCAAACAAAAGCGGAAAATTTGAACCCCTCCATAAAGTGGCCAGCGGCGGTGAATTGAGCAGACTCATGTTGGCATTGAAATCACTCGTTGCAAAATCACTTGAAATGCCAACATTGATTTTTGATGAAATAGACAGTGGCATTAGTGGAGAGGCAGCTAAGCAAGTTGGAATCTTGCTGAATGAATTATCCGAGGGTCATCAATTGATCAGCATTACGCATCAACCACAAATTGCTGCAAAAGCAGATCAACATCTGTTTGTTTTTAAATCTGAAATAAATGGATTGGTCACAACTGGTATAAAAGAATTAAAAATGACTGAGCGAATTCATGCCATTGCTCAGATGCTTTCAGGTGAAAATCCAAGTGAACATGCTCTGGCAAACGCAAAAGAGATGATCAAAGCCTGATCATTCAAACTTATTATCTTTGTCACAAATATTATACCCATGTCAAACCAATTGTTGAAAGGTAAAAAGGGAATCATTTTTGGTGCGCTCGATGAAAAATCAATCGCATGGAAGACAGCACTTGCTTGTCATGCACAAGGCGCACAGCTTGTTCTTACGAATGCACCTGTTGCATTGCGCATGGGTGAAATCAACAAATTGGCTGAGGCGGTAAATGCTCCTGTTATTGGAGCTGATGTAGTGAACATGGATGATTTGAAAAATCTTTTTACAGAATCAATAAAGCATTTTGGTGGCGGGATTGATTTCATTCTGCATTCAATTGGAATGAGCCTGAATGTCAGAAAAGGCAAACACTATACCGAAATTGATTATGGATTCAACCAAAAAACCCTTGATATTTCTGCGATGTCTCTTCACCGTGTGCTCAGAACTGCATTTGAAATGGATGCGCTCAATGAATGGGGTAGTGTAGTTGCCCTCACTTATATAGCAGCACAACGGGTGTTTCCTGATTACAATGAAATGGCGGATGCCAAAGCATTGCTTGAAAGTATTACCAGAAGTTTTGGATATCATTATGGAGTTAAGAAGAAAGTCCGCATCAATACCATTTCTCAATCTCCAACCAGGACTACTGCTGGAAGTGGTGTAAAGGGATTCGACGGATTTATCTCTTATGCAGAAAAGATGAGTCCACTGGGCAATGCATCTGCAGAGGATTGTGCTAATTATTGTGTGACCATGTTTTCAGATATGACCAAGATGGTTACTATGCAAAACCTCTTTCATGATGGAGGTTTTTCTTACACAGGTGTTACCAACGCTGTGATTGAGCAAATGGAAAAATAAAAATCAATTTATGCAATGGATCGATTACTTAGGATTGGTAGGCGTGCTTTCCGGTTCATTGACATTTGTTCCGCAGGTTTATAAAGCTTGGAAATCGAAGTCTGTTGGTGATCTATCCATTTGGATGATTCTAATACTGATCACCAATGTAACCATATGGCTTGTTTATGGAATTGTTAGAAATGATTTTCCAATGATTCTTGCGAATGCAGTGATTATGTCACTTTCGCTGTTGATGTTGTATTTTAAACTTACATTCAAGAAATAAAAAAGACCACCTATGTGGTCTTTTGTTTAGTATTCATCTTCGTTGAAGAAGAAATCTTCCTGGCTTGGGTAGTCTGGCCAGATATCATCGATTCCTTCGTAAATATCTCCTTCATCTTCTAGCTCTTGAAGATTTTCAATTACTTCAATGGGTGCGCCACTGCGGATGCTGTAATCAATCAACTCATCCTTTGTTGCAGGCCAAGGGGCATCTTCCAAATAAGAGGCCAATTCAAGTGTCCAGAACATACGCGCTTCTTTAAATTTCGGCAAATGTAACGGTTAATTTGATATATCCAAATCTTAAAATTTCAACAAAAATCAGTGCAATGCACATAACTTTATAAGAATTTATTCGATCATGCTGAGTGCAAAAGACATTGTAAAGTCTTATGGAGCCTTGCCGGTACTGAGAGGTATTGACGTAGATATAAAACAAGGAGAGATTGTAAGTATAGTAGGTTCTTCCGGTGCTGGTAAAACTACTCTTTTGCATATTCTGGGAACTTTGGAAAAAGCTGATGGCGGAGAGCTCAATTTTGAGGGTGAGCATCTGCATACTTTCAGCAGTAAAAAATTAGCAGATTTTAGAAACAGAAGAATAGGTTTCGTATTCCAGTTTCATCATTTGTTACCAGAATTCACCGCGCTGGAAAATGTTTCTATTCCAGCATGGATTTCTGGCGAATCCAATAAAGTTGTTGAAAAAAGAGCTGCTGAATTATTGGCGAGGTTGAGCCTGGCCGATAAACTGACTTCAAAACCTCATCAATTATCAGGTGGTGAACAGCAAAGAGTGGCAGTAGCACGTGCATTGATCAATCAACCTGGAATTGTTTTTGCAGATGAGCCAACTGGAAATTTAGATTCTACCAATGCCCGCTCTCTTCATCAATTGTTTCAGCAATTAAGAGATGAATTGAATCAAACGTTTGTGATTGTAACGCACAATGAAGAATTGGCAGGAATGAGCAATAGAATTCTTCATTTAAAAGATGGACGCTGGGAAGCCTAACTAAACACGTGGATGCCACTGTTGTTCTTCTACCCCTAATTGAACTCCCACATATCTTCCCAACACGAATAAGTAATCACTTAATCGATTGATGTATTTGATAATAAGGTTGTCGTGTTCCTCATCAGGATGTATCAATTTCACAATCAATCTTTCAGATCTTCTACAAACACATCTTGCGATATGAATGTTTGAAACTGTTGGATGACCACCTGGTAGAATAAAATATTGAAGCACGGGGAGTGATTCATCTAATGTATCCATTTCATTTTCAAGAAAAAGTACATCGCTTTCTTTAAGATCTGGTATTCTTAGTTTGGCTTCTTTTTCAGGGTCGCATGCCAATGAAGATCCTATTGTAAATAGTCTATCTTGAATTTCTTTGAGAACTGATTTCAATGAAGGTTGGTCAACCAAGTCCCTGCAAAGTCCGATGTATGCGTTTAATTCATCAATGGTTCCATATGCCTCAATTCTTTCGTGAGATTTGAGCACTTTTGTACCTCCGATCAATGAAGTTGTTCCCCTATCTCCTGTTTTAGTGTAAATTCTTGCCGCCATAATCACAATTGCTTTCAAACATAATGTGATTGTGAATGTTTTGTTCGCAAAAGGGTGATTTTTTTTTACACAAGTTCTGCGGTTTGTTTTCTTTTATCACTTTCTATGAGTCCATCTCTTAAACGAATCACTCTTTTGGCATAGTTTGAGATGTCTTCCTCATGGGTAACCAATACCACCGTGTTTCCTTCTGAGTGAATTTTTGAAAAGATGCTCATGATCTCATAAGAAGTCTTTGTATCAAGATTTCCTGTTGGTTCATCTGCTAAAATAATGGAGGGGTTATTTACCAATGCTCTTGCAATTGCAACCCGCTGACATTGTCCGCCTGAAAGTTCATTGGGTTTATGGTGACTCCTGTCTGCCAAATCAACCTTTCTTAAAACTTCCTCTGCCATTTCATTTCTGACTTTTTTGGGAATCCCTGCGTACACCAATGGCAACGCAACATTTTCAAGCGCACTGAGTCTTGGCAAAAGATTGAATTGTTGAAAAACAAATCCTATTTCCTTGTTCCTGATACCCGCCAATTCATTATCGTGCATGGTACTCACATCATGTCCATTCAAAATATATTTGCCTGAGGTAGGGGAATCCAGACAACCCAAGATATTCATCAATGTGCTTTTGCCCGATCCAGAAGGTCCCATCAAGGCAACATATTCATTTCGAAGTATATCAAGTGTGATCCCCTTGAGCACTTGCAGTTCATGCTTGCCCATAAAATAGCTCTTCTGAATTTCTTCCAGCTTGATTACTTCGTTCGCCATGTTTATTTTTTTATGACTTTGGGGACTGTAAAAAATCTATCCTTTGCAGCAGGCGCATTTTTCAATGCTGTTGTTATGTCTATTGAATCTTTTACCAGATCTTCTCTGAGTTGATTTTCGTCTTCACTGATATGGGTAAGCGGTTGAACCCCATCAGTATTTATTTCATTGAGTTTTTCAACGAATGCAATCATTTGTTCAAGGTCATTTTGAATGCCTTTCAACTCTTCTTCATTGAATTCAAGTTTAGAAAGTTCTGCCAGCTTTTGTGTTGTTTGTGCATCGAGTTTCATCCCGTATGTATATGTTGCAAAATTACTGAATATCACAGCATGGGTGCTTAATATTTGATGAGCGGTATCAATAGGGAAAGGGTATTTGGATCTCCGATCAAAACGCACAATTGCTATCTTTGCGGCATGAGCACACAGAATGCAATTGTAATGAGTGGAATCAGGCCTACCGGTTTTTTGCATTTAGGCAATTATTTCGGGGCCATGAGGAATTATGTAAAACTTCAAGAAGAATACACATGTTTCTTCATGGTGGCGGATCTGCATGCACTTACTACACATCCTGATACCAAAGAATTGAAAAGTAATGTACACAGGGTGCTGGCAGAAAACATTGCCTGTGGAATCGATCCTGATAAAGCTGCTCTTTATTGCCAAAGTCATGTTAGGGAAACCTCAGAATTGTATCTCTACTTAAATATGCTCGCTTATTTGGGTGAGCTTGAAAAAACGACCACATTTAAAGAAAAAGCAAGACTTCAACCTGATAACATCAATGCAGGTTTGTTGACATATCCAGTACTGCAAACAGCGGATATTATTTTACATCGTGCAACTTGGGTGCCCGTTGGAAAAGACCAAGAGCAGCATTTGGAAATGGCAAGAAATTTTGTAAACAGGTTCAACCATCGGTACGGAGAAGTTTTCCCCGAACCAATGGCATACAATTTCGGTGCTGACTTGGTAAAAGTGCCCAGTTTGGATGGAACTGGAAAAATGAGCAAGAGTGAAAACCAACTTGCAACTTTGTATCTGGCTGATTCTAATGAAATGATCAGAAAAAAAGTCATGAAAGCAAAAACCGATAGTGGGCCAACTGAACCCAATAGCATCAAACCTGATTACATTGAAAATATGTTTCAACTCATGCGACTGGTTAGTTCAAATGAAACGATACAACATTTTGAAAACTCATTTAATGAATGCTCTATCCGATACGGCGATATGAAAAAACAGTTGGCAGAAGACATGGTAAATTTTATTTCACCAATACGGGAGAAAGCAGAGAGCATCAGAACCAATGAAAAATATTTGAAGGAAATCATGGAAAAGGGTGCCGAGAAGGCAAACAACAGTGCATCCGCAACCATGAAATTGGTTCGAGAGGCTATGGGCCTTTCCTATTGATCAAATGATATCCACATATTTAAAAAAAAGTACAGTCAATTCTTGGTATTTGAAAATGAATATGTACTTTGAACGCCGTACAAAAAGGGTTAGAATAAGTTACTTATGGCCAAAGCTAAGAAACCAAAACACGTTGCAATTGCAGGAAATATTGGTGCTGGAAAAACAACGCTCACCGAATTGCTCAGCAAACATTACAGATGGATACCTCAATTTGAAGATGTAGATCAGAATCCATATTTATATGACTTCTATGAAGACATGCCAAGATGGAGTTTTAATCTTCAGATTTATTTTTTGAACAGCCGACTGAATCAATTGATTGAAATCAGCAAAGGAACAGAGACGGTTATTCAAGACAGAACCATTTATGAAGACGCATACATCTTTGCTCCCAATCTCCATGAAATGGGATTGATGAGCAAAAGAGATTTTGATAATTATTTTGATTTCTTTCAGAACTTACGTCAGATGGTGAAACCACCAGATTTGATGGTCTATCTTCAGGCTTCTGTTCCGACACTGGTAGGACAAATTCAGAAGCGAGGTAGGGAGTATGAAGAAAATATCCGCCTTGATTATTTGAAGCGTCTTAATGAGTTTTACAACAAATGGATTGATGGATACAAAGAAGGGCCATTGTTGGTAATCAATGTTGATGAAAACAAGTTTGCTGAAAACGAAGAAGACCTTGGTAAGATCATCGCCAAAATCGATGCACAACTTTATGGGTTGTTTTAATCAGTCTACAAATACCTCGAAATTACTGTTTTGAGGAACAGGATGCAGTGCAGAAGAAAGTTCTAATAATTTCCAGACAGCTGCTCTCCCATTTGAGCCCAGTCCAAGCGAAAATTCATTCACATATAAGTCTATGTGCTGAAGCATCACTTCTTGCTTCATGGTTTGTGCATTTTCTCTCACAAATTCTGATAACGATGATTTGTTTTTAAATGCAAATTCAAGACTTCTTTTAATGACCCTATTTATTTTTCTGAGAAGTTCTAGATCGAAATGCCTTTTTGCAATGATTCCTCCTAAAGGAATTGGCAAGCCTGTATTGCTCTCCCAGATATCGCCTAAATCCTCCAGTTTGTTCAAACCTTTCTCTGCATAAGTAAACCTGTTTTCATGAATGATGATTCCCGCATCACCCATTCCATTCATGACTGCATCTTCAATTTGATCAAATGGAAGAAAATTTTTTGATGTGAATTCGGGATGTGCAAGATGAAAAAGCAAATGCGCAGTTGTGTATGATCCTGGTAGAACAATGGTGCAATTTGTGGGATCTAATTCTGATAAATGTTGAAATTTTTTTGAAATGAAAAGTGGCCCTACGCCTTTGCCCAATGCACCACCGGCATCCAATACGCGATAATGGGGAAAGAGTCTGGGTAGTGCACCATAGCTGACTTTTGTTATATCGAGAACTCCTGTTATAGCCAACCTGTTTAAAGTTTCAACATCTTCCAACCTCAGATCAAAGCTAAGTCCCTCTGTATCTATTTTGCCATGCAACATGGCATCAAAAATGAAAGTGTCATTTGGACAAGGAGATATACCAATACTCAGTTTCATAAAAATTTAAATATTTGAAATGAATTCTTGTGTTGATTTCGCAACCGCTTCAAGGGATGCTTCAATCCGCCACTTGCTCTTGTTTCTTTCACCCACATAATTGGATACACCTCTAATTTGAATGAATGGAATATTCTTCATAATGCAGCAATAATGAAACGCTGCACCTTCCATAGATTCAAGTACAGGATTGAATTGATGTTGATAATAACTTATTCTTTCAGGTGAGGTTGATACTTCGTTTACTGTGATGGCAGAAACTTTTTTAAGATTGGTTTTTTGGAATAAGTGATGATGAGGATTTATCAATTTCCTGTTTGTAAATGGAATTTGATTTTCATCCATGAATTTCAAATCAAATATGGATTGGAAAGTACCTTTTTCTACAACGCCCATGTCTGCCATATATTCTTCCCCTATTGCAAAAACTTCTCCAAGGGCGCAATCATTTACAAATGAACCAGCAATTCCAATTTGAACGATCAGATCAGGAGTTAGACTTTCAATATGATTCAGCAAATGGTAAGTAGTTGGTACCTGCCCTACACCCAAGACCTTTTTGATGACTTGGTTTTTTTCTGATATTTGGATGTCGCTGATAAAATCCAACTCCAAAGAGGTCGCGGCAACAACAAGTATTTTCATTTCGCAAAGTTCAGCAATTCAGGTTAACTTTGCATCCCTGTTATTTATGGCAATATTTTATTTAACAAGAAAAGAACACTTTAACGCTGCCCATAAACTTTATAATCCTTCATGGACCCGGGAGAAAAATGAAGAGGTATTTGGTAAATGCGCAAATGAAAATTGGCATGGTCATAACTTTGAGTTGTATGTAACTGTAAAAGGTCAGCCCAATCCAGATACGGGATTTATCGTTGATGCCAAAGAATTGAGTTCCATCATCAAAGAATATGTGGTTGATCTCTTGGATCATCGCAATTTGAATTTAGATGTACCTTTTATGGCAGGGCGGCTCTGTTCCATTGAAAATTTAGTCGATGGAATCTGGAATCAATTGCTGCCCCATATTCCAAATGGCGTAAGTTTACATTGTATCAAACTGGTGGAAACACCTAGAATTTTCGTTGAATATTATGGCGAATAAGGTTGCGGTATATAGAAAAGAACACTTCAATGCAGCCCATCGATTGCACAATCCTTCGTTGAGTGCAGAAGAAAATGATCGTCTTTTTGGGAAATGCAATTTGCCCAATTACCATGGCCATAACTATGAATTGATAGTCAAAGTGATCGGTGAAGTAGATCCTAAAACAGGTTACGTCATTGATACAAAATTGCTCTCAACCCTTGTTAATGAGCATATTATATCCAAATTTGACCATAGGAACCTCAATTTGGATGTACCAGAATTCAAAGAGCTAAATCCAACCGCTGAAAACATTGCTATTGTCATATTTAATATTTTAAGGCCTCTTTTGAGCGAACAATTCCTTCTTCAAATACGTTTATATGAAACTCCGCGTAATTTCGTAGAGTACCCCACAATATAAACCCATAATCAGAAGGCAATGGCATATATCAAGGTTGAGCAGTTTGAAGACAAGATCACATCAGGTTTAATCGAGAATTATAGAGAGTCGATCGAGCTGTTGGGTGAAGATCCAAACAGAGAAGGTTTATTAAAGACTCCTGAAAGAGTGGCAAAGTCTATGCAATACCTGACGCAAGGATACCAAATTGATGCGAAAGCAATACTGGATTCCGCAAAATTTCATGAAGATGTAAATGAAATGGTTCTTGTGAAAGACATTGAGCTTTACAGCCTTTGTGAACATCATATGCTTCCATTCTATGGTAAAGCACACGTTGCATACATACCAAACGGTGTTATAACAGGCCTAAGCAAAATCGCAAGAGTGGTCGATGCATTCAGCAGAAGATTGCAGGTTCAAGAAAGATTGACTTCTCAAATTTTGAATGTAATTCAAGAAGCACTTCAACCCCATGGAGTGGCTGTAGTTATTGAAGCATCTCATTTGTGTATGATGATGAGAGGTGTACAAAAACAAAACTCAGTAACAACTACTTCTGCATTCTGTGGACAGTTTCAAAAGAATGAAACAAGAAGTGAATTTATCAGATTGATTGGTTCTAAGTTGCATTGATAATCAGCACTTTCTGATCCTTTTGATGCTCTACCCCCTTTTTTGTAACTTGCGTCCCTAATCCAATAAATGATACACGCATACGTTTTCCCTGGCCAAGGCTCCCAATTTCCAGGCATGGGTAAGGAGCATTTCGATTCCAATGCTTTTGCAAGAAGGTTTTTTGAACAAGCAAATGAAATTCTCGGTTTCAAGATTTCCGATCTGATGTTCAATGGTTCTGAAGAAGATTTGAAGCAAACAAAAGTCACCCAACCCGCCATTTTTTTACACTCTGTTATTGCCTATAAAATGTTGGAGAATGCAACGCCTCACATGGTTGCCGGACATTCTTTAGGTGAGTTCTCTTCTTTGGTGGTTAATGGCACACTTACTTTCGAAGATGCATTGAACCTTGTTAGCATTCGCGCCATGGCCATGCAGAAAGCATGTGAAGCGAATCCATCATCCATGGCTGCTATTCTCGCTTTGCCTGAGGAGAAGGCAGAAGAAATATGTAATGCAATTCTTCAAGAAACTGGAGAATTGGTTGTGCCTGCTAATTACAACTGTCCTGGGCAGCTCGTTATAAGTGGTACCAATACCGGAATAGACATTGCTTGTGAGCGCATGAAAGCCGCCGGTGCCAAAAGAGCATTAAAACTGCCTGTTGGTGGTGCCTTTCATTCTCCTTTGATGGAGCCCGCAAAGGAAGAATTGGAGGCGGCAATTCAAAAGACAACTTTTCATCGTCCTGTTTGCCCGGTTTACCAAAACGTTGTCGCAAAGGCTGTTATTGAGCCGGATCAAATCAAACAAAACTTGATTGAGCAATTGACAGGGCCTGTTCGTTGGACTCAATCGATCGAAGCGATGATCAAAGATGGTGCTACAAAATTCACCGAAGTGGGTCCAGGAAAAGTTTTACAAGGACTCATCAGTAAAATCAATAAAACTGTTCAGGTAGAATCGTTTAGTTGATTATGCCTGTGCTGCAGGACCTCCGTATTGGAATGGTATTTGAACTTCCTCGAAATCTTTAATCGTTCCGTGCGCTAATTCAAATTTGTCTACATTGTCCTGTAATGCATTCATCAACCTCTTTGCGTGTTGTGGAGTAAGTATGATTCTTGATTTCACACGACTTTTAGGGGTGCCTGGCATGACATTTACAAAATCAACTACAAATTCAGCATGGCTGTGGGTGATGATTGCAAGATTCGCATATTCTCCCTCCGCCATTTCCTCAGAAATTTCTATGTTAAGCTGATTGGGTGCCTGTTGTTCGCTCATAATGAAAAGTTGAAAGACAAATATACATTAGAATTTTATAGTCAATTGTGTTCGCCAGGAACTATTAACCGTAATAAAAAAGTCACTAATAGGCCTGTTTGAATCATAGCATTTTTTATCAATCATCCATTTTCCAGAAAAGCTGATTTTTTGATTGATGGAATATTGAAACAAAATATAACTTGAGGTTCCCCGACCAAAAAATGAATTCATTGAATAATAATGTGGAAGATCTCTTTCCATTGCATATATGGACGACTCATAACCATCGGTGTTGTAAAAGCTGGATCTGAAGCTAATGCTATAAGGTTGTAATACTGGATGTAAAATGAACTCTATATAGTTTAGCCACCCGAAAAGATTTTTATATTGTTCACCCCTTTTGGAAAAAGTCTCATTTCTGATACGAAGTTCTACAGCCTCATTAACGTGAAAACTCCCATGAAGCCTTGTTTGATAAGTTGTATTTATATACAGATTATGAGTTTTTACATCTCCATTATTTTCATTTTGATTGCTTTTTTTTTCAGTTATCCTTGCATATAATTCAACTTTTTTAGATGGTTTATACGTAAATGTCAATGAAGATATGATGCCTCTTTGTGGTCCATCAGTGGTGTATACAGGAAAGGGGTGTTTGTATTTGTCAACAAACATTTCGATGCTTGATTTGCTGTCAATTTTCATATTGATACCCATGTAAATGCCTTTTTCATTATTTGCCGAAGACTGATGGCCAATAATGTTTGATGAAAATGAATTGTAAGATGATGAGATATTTCTCCATTGAATACCGATATCAGTATATCTGTTGAGACTTTTTAAATAACCCAGTATTGCCCCGGTTGATTTCTTTTTATCAATGCCAAGTTCCCCAAAAATGGTTCCATTTTTAACCGAAAAAATAAAATCACTACTCAAATTGAACCAATGATTACCATTCAGGCTATATGTATTGTAGGGTAGATTTCGCTTTTGGATCGGAATGTCTGTAAAATGGGTGATGCTGTTTAATGATACATGCCCGGTTTTAAAATCTTGCTTTAGGCTCACACCACTGCTCATGAGAACCAGCGAATGCTTGTCTGCTAATTCATTTTCATTTCTGTGTAACCCTGATAGCAGGAGTGATGATGCCCATTTTTTTTGAGAAGCACTATCCAGAATAATATTTGCATCAATTTTTTTTCTGCTTATAAATAGTATTAGAGATCGTTGCTTTTTTTCTAGTTCAATTGCAGCTCCTCTGAAAAATCTATTCTCTTCTGTTCCCGTATGTGGTTTTATAAGTTGAGCTTGACGGAGAATACTTAATACATGAGAATTTTTTCCAAATTCATATCCATTCCAATGAACAAGTCCCTGTCCCATGCTTATCAAATAATCTCCAAGAATTATTTTCTTGAAAATCCAAAACCTCTCTTTTTGGATAAAAAAACTATTAAAATCAAAAATATTTTTTTCTCCAATATCTTTTTCAGCAGAGTATCCAGCATAGAGATTGTTGTATTTCGCATTTCTATAAATCATAGTTTCTTTCAAGCCTTTCTGAAATACATCAAATGAACCACCGCTGCTTCCAGATCTTCCTATCCTCATTACAACTTGCTGAAATCCGCTCTCTCTTTGCTCTAAGACTATTTTATCGCCTGCCGGATATGTATTTACTGAATAAATGTTCATTAGTTTTTTGATGATATCCGCATTCCACAACGGAATCGCCTGTAATTCAAACATTGAGATTATTTTTCCATAAGTTTTTTTGTATTCAAAAAATGATTCTACTTGCTTTATATTCAGAAATTGATGTTTCATCATCTCCTCCCTGGAAATTATATTGATATCCACTTTTACACTACGATCAATGCCAATCATCTTTGTTAGATCTTGGTCGTCTTGTACAATATCAGCTTGTTCAATCATTCGATTGGTTTCTTCAATTTCCTGTGAATACACCACATGGCTTGAAAATATGCATACTGCAATTGCAATAAAGTATTTGATTTTACAGAACATGATACATCGTCAAAAAACCTGAGCTTCCTAGGTAACTGTGACTAGATATTCCCATTCCTACATTGAGTTTATTGATTTTAATTTGCATTCCACCGATCAATTCTCCACTCGTTTGTTGGTACAGTAAATAAGATTTAATCAATACTGTAGGCATCCATTCAGCATACATATTCATGCTGGATCTATTTCTGAGTTGATTTAATACCTCCATTGCTATATAAAAATTCTCATCTATCTGTATTCCTATTCCTGTATTGATAGAAACGACCTCCTTATACCAAGATTGGGATTTGTTTGTTGGGCGAAAGAATTTTTTGACTTGAAATCCCACACTCATTTTTTTTGAAAAAAAATATATGATACCTAACTGTGGCATCATTATATACAAGGGAGAGAATCCTCTGATATTTTCTCTTTGAAACCTTGCACCAAAACCTAGCCCAAACGTCTTCGATATTTGTATGCCATATGCGGTAGCAATAGATCCTCCATTAAACACATTGTTGCCGATAAAATTGAAATGCATACCCCAACCTCCATTCTTGGTGTTAAACTGGCTGCTGATGTTCAATTTTGAAAGATCCTTGATTGAATATTTATTTTCAATTGAAATACCAATTGCACTTGTGTCAATAAATGCAAGGCTACTATAACATTGGGAAGTTGAAAATGGGTCTGAATTTGAGCGTTTATATTGTAAAATGTTTGAGGGTTGTAAAACTTGGTCCCAATTAGATTGACAAAAAGCTTTTATCGGAAACACCATCCACAAAATCCACATCTTCATGCTGTAAAGGTGATTATCATGCCAAATAATAAATTGTAGAAAACATCATATTTGGGTGTCATTTTTCACCAGCGTACCTTTGCACAATGGAAATATTAGATGGCAAACTGGTTGCTCAGGCAGTCAAAGAAAAGCTCAAGAAAGAAACTGAACAAAGGGCTAAGAATGGAAAAAAAATTCCTCATTTAGCAGCAGTCTTGATTGGAAATAATGGCGCAAGTGAAACCTATGTTGCATCTAAAGTAAAATCATGTTCTGAAATTGGATTTAAATCCACTTTGATTCGTCTTAGCGAAGATATATCCGAGTCGCAACTGCTTAATAAATTGAATGAGTTAAATGAAGATTTTGATGTTGATGGAATTCTTGTTCAGTTGCCGCTTCCTAAACATATATCCGAAGAGAAAATTATTGAAACAATTTTTCCATCAAAAGATGTGGATGGCTTTCATCCTGAAAGTGTTGGTAGAATGGTTCAGGGATTACCAACTTTTTATCCTGCAACACCCTATGGAATACTGCTGTTGCTGGAGCACTATAAAATTGAAACCAAAGGCAAGCATGCAGTTGTAATTGGAAGAAGCAATATCGTTGGAAGACCCATCAGCATCATGTTGAGTAAAAATGAATATCCAGGTAATTGCACAGTTACTGTATGTCATTCACACACTCCTAATTTAAAAGAGATCTGTTTACAAGCTGATATCATTATTGCTGCTTTGGGTAAACCTGAGTTTTTGAAGGCTGATATGGTAAAGCCTGGTTCAGTAGTTGTTGATGTTGGTATCACCCGGATAGAAGATTCAACAAAAAAATCTGGATTTACCATCAAAGGTGATGTTGATTTTCAAGCGGTATCCCCCAAGTGTAGCTATATTACTCCTGTCCCTGGCGGCGTAGGTCCGATGACAATCGCTGCGTTGATGATGAATACATTTAAGGCATGTCTAGCCAAAGACCTTGCATGATCACCCAGACTGACATACAACTTCCAGTGATGGAACAGTTTCTCACCTTGCAAGGTGAGGGAAGGTTCACCGGACATGCAGCTTACTTCATTCGCTTGGGTGGATGTGATGTAGGATGTGTTTGGTGCGATGTGAAGGAAAGTTGGGACATGAGCAAACATCCATTGTTTGATATAGATATATTATTAAAAAATGTACTTGATTCTGGTGCTAAAATCGCAGTGATCACTGGTGGTGAACCTTTTATGCATGACCTCACTGATTTGACCAAAATATTACATGATCATAAGATTCGTACCCATGTTGAAACGTCCGGTGCTCATAATATTTCAGGTTCATGGGATTGGGTTACCTTTTCTCCAAAAAAATTTAAAGCGCCATTAGAAGGAACGCTGAAAATGGCCGATGAACTTAAAGTAATCATTTATAACAAGTCTGATTTTGATTGGGCTGAAAAATATGCTCATCAGGTGAATGAAAACTGCCTCCTCTATTTGCAACCAGAATGGAGCAAGTCAATAGAAATGAATCCACTCATCATTGAGTATATCAAGCAACATCCACAATGGATTTTATCTCTTCAAACACATAAATTTTTGAATATCCCATGATTTTCTGCAGAACATTCATGGTTGCAGTGTTGCTACTATTTGGGTTAATAGGCTATTCACAAGAAAAAATTTCAAAGAAAAATTTAAAAAAATCTGATCAACTATTTGCTTCAGGATTAAAAATATTAGAAGAAGGTGGAGATGTGGCTGCTGCTGAGTCTCTGCTGGTAGCATCTTTGAGGTATAACTCTTCTAATATCCAGGCTATAAGAACAATGGCTGATTTGAAATTCCAATCAAAAGATTATGCTTCCGCCACCATGTGGATCAAAAAAATTCTCGAAGTTGATTCTTCTCTCATTAAACAAGTACTGACTACACTCATCAAAGCAGAACTTGGATGTGGCCATTTTGATCAGGCCATTGAACAATTAGAAAAATCTTTTCGTAGAAGTCAGATTGATAGCAAAAATTATGAGTATTACAAATCAGGCATTCAATTTGCCAAAGCGGCATCTCAAAAAAATATCAGCAACAATTTAAGTATTAAAAATCTTGGTTCCAATATCAATTCAACTGCATCCGAATATTTTCCTTCTATTTCATCTTCAGATAGCATGATGATCATTACAAGAAGAATTGGTAATGGGCAAAATGAAGATTTCTTTGGATCTATCAAATTTCAAAGCAATTGGCAGGTAGCAAGGCCCTTAGAAGGAAAGATCAACACTGCTTTCAATGAAGGGGGGCAAAAAATATCACCCGATGGCAAGTGGATGGTATTTACAGGGTGTAATTACCCTGAAGGATTTGGAAGTTGTGACATTTATATTGCAGAAAATATAAATGGCACATGGAGTGAACGAAAAAATATGGGAACTCCAGTAAATACTGAATACTGGGAATCCGCGCCATGCTTGTCTCCCGATAAATCATCCATTTATTTTTCTTCAAATCGTCCGGGTGGATATGGAGGGATGGATATCTATGTTGCATATTTAAATGATAAAGGAGATTGGGGGGCTCCTCAAAATCTTGGTCCATCCATCAATACTTCAGGAGATGAAATGTTTCCTTTTATTCACTTTGATAATACAACCCTTTATTTTACTTCAAATGGTTGGAAATCCATTGGTGGATCCGATATTTATGTTTCCAAAAAAATTGGAAATAACTTTCATACACCAGTAAATCTCGGCTTTCCTATAAATACGATCGATAACGAATCTGGGCTCGTTGTAAATGCAGCAGGAAAAATCGCGTATTTTTCGAGTGATCGTTTTGGGGGTGAAGGAGGAATGGATATCTATGAATTTAGTTTACCTACTGAAGTGCAGGCTTTTCCGATAAAAAAAACCGAGGCCATCGTCTTAAAAGATATCTTATTTAAAACGGCCAAATGGAATTTAGAGCCATCTTCATTTGAATCCCTGAATGCGGTTATAACTTTTCTAACATCAAATCCTTCCATTCGCATTCAAATCAATGGCCATACGGATAATATTGGGAAAGAAGATGCAAACCTGCAGTTATCAACCATGAGGGCAAAGTCAGTTGTTGATTATTTTAAACAAAATGGAATTGCTGAAAATCGACTCGATTACAAAGGTTTTGGGTCGACTCAACCCATAGGCGATAATTTGACGGAGGAAGGTAGGGCGAAAAATCGCAGAACAGAAATGTTGATTTTATCAAATTGATAAGATTTAAAACTTTGTCCTTGCTGTGTTTCACCCATTTCAAATGATATGACTAAAATTATTTTCGATTCATTTCTGTATGGACGAAAATCAGCTTTATCATCATTTATTGTTAAGTCTTGTTCCTCAAGTTGGTGACGTTCATATTTCAATTTTACTGGAACATTTCCAAGACCCCCAAACAATTTTCAAAGCAAAAAGACGAGAGCTCGAGTCTTTGAATGGCATTGGTTCTATCAGAGCAAATGCCATTAAGAGTTGTGATCAACAAGTAAGAGTTGAAAAAGAATTAAACTTCATCCAAAAAAATGGTATCAAGGTTTTAGTGAAAGGCTCTGATGAGTATCCTCAGAAAATGCAACATTTTCAAGATGCACCACATGTACTTTACTATAAAGGATCTGTTGATGTCAACCATTCAAAAATTGTTAGTGTAATAGGAACCAGATCTCCAACTGCTTATGGAAAAGAAACGGTGGTTGAATTGATCAACGATCTTCAGCAATTGGATGTATTGGTGGTAAGTGGACTCGCATATGGAATTGACACCATTGTTCATAAAGAAGCATTGAAAAAAGATCTGGCAACAATTGGTGTACTTGGACATGGGTTGGATCAGATATATCCTCAGGCAAACAGAGGTCTTGCTGTTGAAATGCTTCAACACGGAGGACTTATCACTGAGTTTATGAGTAAAACAAAGCCCGATAAACAAAATTTTCCCTTGAGAAATAGAATCGTTTCAGGAATTGCAGATGCAATCATCGTCATTGAAAGTGGAGAAAAAGGAGGTAGTCTTATCACTGCAAATATGGCCAATGCATACAATAAAGATGTATTTGCATTTTCGGGAAGATCGATCGATACACAGAGTATAGGATGTAATGAGCTGATAAAAACCCAACGGGCTCAATTGATCAACAACGGGAAGGATTTTTTACGGTTCATGAATTGGGAGAGCAAGCCTAAAAAATCAACCATATTTCAGTCTGCAATTTTCCCGGAGTTGAATATTGAAGAGAAGTTAATTCTTGAGCAATTGTCTAAAAATGATTCACTTTCAATTGATCAGATATCTTCAATCGCTGGGTTAAAACCTAGTCAGGCTTCCTGCCATTTGTTATCATTGGAAATGAAGGGCTTGGTAAGGGCTTTGCCAGGTAAATTTTATGCCTCCATGTACAGGTAATTGGAATTTGTATTTTTTCATACCTTCGCATATGGCAACAAGAAGTCAATCCCCTAAATTTTTCGGTGAAGGCCTGACCTTCGATGATGTTTTGCTGGTTCCAGCACATTCAGAAGTATTACCCAGAGAGGTAAATACATCCTCCCGATTAACAAGAGACATCGTCTTGAACATTCCTATGCTTTCAGCAGCCATGGATACGGTTACGGAAGCCAACCTTGCTATTGCCCTTGCTCGCGAAGGTGGAATAGGCATCCTTCATAAAAACATGTCCGTAGAGCAACAAGTAGAGCAGGTTCGCAAAGTAAAGAGAAGCGAAAGTGGTATGATCATCGATCCAGTGACGTTGCATGAAGATGCAATTATTGAAGACGCATTAAGATTGATGAGGGAGAATAAAATCGGTGGGATTCCTATTGTGGACAAATCCAATAAATTGGTGGGCATTCTAACCAACCGTGATTTGAGGTTTGAAACAAATCGAAAAAGAAAAGTAAAGGAAGTCATGACCAGTGAAAACCTGGTTACTGCTCCAGAGGGTACTGACCTTAGAAAAGCCGAAAAAATTCTTCAGAATTATAAAATTGAAAAACTACCCGTTGTAAAGAAAAATGGTCAGCTTATGGGGCTGATTACTTATCGAGATATTCTTCAATTGCACAGTTTCCCAAATGCGGCCAAAGATGAGTTGGGAAGATTACGTGTTGGTGCAGCACTTGGAATTACAAAAGATATGCTTGACAGGACAGCGGCATTGCAGCACATTGGTGTTGATGTTGTTTGTTTGGATAGTGCACATGGTCATACAAAAGGTGTCATTGATTCTTTGAAATTGATCAGAAAAAACTTTAAGGGGATAAGAATTATTGCAGGAAATGTGGCAACAGCATCAGGCGCCAAAGCATTGGCTGAAGCAGGTGCTGATGGTGTAAAAGTCGGAATAGGTCCTGGTTCTATTTGTACAACAAGAATTGTTGCAGGTGCAGGCGTTCCTCAAATCACTGCAATAATGGAGGCGTCCTCTGCCCTGAAAAAATTAAACATTCCGGTAATTGCAGATGGTGGAATAAGATATACAGGCGATATGGTGAAAGCATTGGCTGCGGGTGCATCAACCGTGATGATGGGCAGCATATTTGCTGGAGTAGAAGAGAGTCCTGGGGAAACCATTATTTATGAAGGAAGAAAATTTAAGCAATACCGCGGTATGGGGTCTATCGGCGCTATGCAACTGGGTAGCAGTGACAGGTATTTCCAAGATGTGGAAGATGGCATTAAAAAATTGGTTCCTGAAGGAATTGAAGGAAGGGTTCCGTTTAAGGGGAACTTAAGTGAAGTGGTAACACAGTTTGTAGGCGGACTCCGAGCTGGAATGGGTTATTGTGGAGCAAAAGATATCAAGGCTTTGCAAGCTGCACAGTTCATCAGGATAACCAATGCCGGTATCAAAGAAAGTCATGCACATGATGTTGCTATCACCAAAGAGGCGCCTAATTACAGCCGATAATTGACGTACATGAAAAAGCTTTTTGCAGCTTGTTTCACAGTTTACTTTTTATTACAGCTTGGTTTTACAAAAGCAGAAACCGATAGCAGCGCAATTCGAATCAGCTTGCTTACATGCACACCTGGTGCAGAACTCTATTCAGTATTTGGTCACAGTGCATTGAGGGTTGTTGATTCAGCAGCAGGTACCGATATTGTTTACAATTATGGAACATTTGATTTCAATGATCCTGATTTTTATACAAAATTCGTTCGTGGTAAACTGATGTATTTTGTTAGTCAGGTGAGTTACCCAGATTTCATTTTTGAATATCAGTATTTTAAAAGGGGAGTCGTTGAACAAGTTCTTCATTTGTCTCCTATAAAAAAGAAAAAAATACAATCTTTCCTGTTTGAAAACATTCGCGAAGAAAATCGGTACTATAAGTACGATTTTTTATATGATAACTGTACAACCAGGTTGAGAGATATTATTTTCCAGAAAGAAGAAAATTCAATTGTTGAGGTCCCCATGATTGTAGAGTCAGGACAAACATTCAGAGATCACCTCCATTATTATTTGAACAGGGCCGAGATGAAATGGACAGCTCTAGGAATAGACCTGCTACTTGGAATTGGTGCCGACATGCCTATGGACAACATGGAATCTATGTTTCTTCCTGATTTTTTGATGAAAGGGATATCCTCAGCTACAGTTGACAACGTTAAATTAGAGTCTGATAAAATTATTCAGGTAAAGGATATGCAGTCAATTCCACTCCAATCATCATTTTTTGTAACCCCATTATTTATTATAAGTCTCTTGAGTTTTTTGCTTCTCATCCCTTCATTTGGATTTATAAAAAATACTACACTTGGGTCATTGGCAGATAGAATTCTATTCATCAGCACAGGCTTACTGGGAATATTTCTTCTATTCATGTGGCTTGGAACAGATCATGAAAGTTTTTCCAAGAATATAAATCTTATATGGGCTTTCCCATTGAACATTTTTTTCTCTTTCAGACTAAATGCAGTAAAAAAATGGATGCAGCAGTTTTTTAAAATCTGGAGTTTGATGATTCTGATTTTAATTGCTGTATCATTGTCTTTTCTAGGTATGATCAACATGGCATTGTATCCACTCATGCTGTTGATGTCTTATAGATATTGGATATTGTCAAAAAAATAATTTTATATGAGCAAGAAAATTTTAATCACAGGAGCAAGTTCGGGTTTCGGTAAAGCGATGGCATATCGATTTGCAAAAGATGGATGGAATCTTGTGATTACCGGAAGAAGAGCAGATCGGTTAAAAGAATTGTCCGATGAGATAACAAAAAGCTATAAGGTGGATGTATCTGTAAAGGTTTTTGATGTTCAAAACCGTGATGAGGTTTTTTCAGTACTATCTGCTGATCCGAACTTAAATGATTTAGATATACTGGTGAATAACGCAGGATTGGCATTGGGAAGAGATTATTTTGATGAAGCCAGCTTGGATGATTGGGAAACCATGATTGATACAAATTTGAAAGGTCTGTTATATGTATCAAAAGCAGTCCTCCCATATTTCATCAAAAATGGCAAAGGGCATATAATAAATATTGGATCTACAGCCGGTAAAGAAGTTTATGAAAAAGGGAATGTCTATTGTGCAACAAAAACTTCTGTGGAAGCCATCAGCCAGGCCATGAGGATCGATATGTTGCGTCATCAAATTAAAGTAACTGCGATACATCCCGGTGCTGCCGAAACAGAATTTTCAATTGTTCGTTTCAAAGGGGATGAGGCGACTGCCAAAACTGTATACGATGGATATCAGCCATTAAAAGCTGAAGATGTTGCCGATACCGCTTTTTACTGTGCCAGTCTTCCTGAACATGTATGCATAAACAGTCTGGTCATGACTTGCACTTCGCAGGCGAATTCATTTTACTTATTGCGCAAGTGAGATCCTGATTTGTAATCCGCCTCTTGTATTTACTGATGGCGCAGAGTTAGAAATATAAGGACTCACCCTTCTTTGATCAAAGTACAATTGAAGGTTGATGCGATTATTCAAAACATAGTCAATCGTTGGTCGAATGCTAACTACTTTTTGACCACCTGTAGCGTATGCATTCTGTTGATCTAGTCTTGAGTTTGAATTCATATCATCTCGGATGCTGAAATCAAGCGCAAATGTAATATCGCTTCCAGCTTGAGTACTTCCCTGTTTCTGGGTTTGTTCTTTGTTTCCAAAATTCAAGTTAAATGGAAGATTAACTCCTCTCTTTCTCCACCGCATGCCAAATGTGATCTCAGTTGAATGCACTTCGCTCAGTTGAAAATCTGCCAGGCTTAAACTGAGCTGTCTCGATTTTTTATATTCAAACCTTCCGGAAATCTGACTAGGTGTGCTGAAATCAATTCCAATCAATGGTGCAAATTGTTCTGAGATCAATAGATTCGGAACCAAAAAATATGGAATGAAGTTGCCTGTTAATGTATCTACAAATGAAGGAAATCCATACAACAATGTATCCTGGAATAGCAACGCTGAATTAAAGCTGTTCATGCTCAAGGTTGAATTATACGCATGGCTTAAAGTGAAGTTGCTTAAAATATTTTCTATTCCAGGAATCTTGCTCAATCCATTGTAAGTCACTCTCCAGTTTGGTTTTGGCATATATCCTTTGAATGGATTTGTTTTTACAGATCCGGATTCACCTGTATTGAGCAATGAAATGCTATTGGGATCTTGCTTTGTATATGCTGCTATAAATGAAGGAACAAGTACATCCTGCGCATACCTGCCATATCCTTTGTAAAATCCGTCAGCTCCTTGCACTTTACTGTATGGATTCTTTTCACCCAATCTCTTGGATAATGCAAGCCTGTTTTCTTCAAATGTTTTAAATGTTTGACTGATGGCATTTGGATCAAATTTTCCAAACAGTGTTTGGAATGAAATATAACTTATGCTAAATCCACCTCCTGAATATGGATTCAATGCAGAAAATTGTCCTGTGTTCGCAGTGTCTTTGAAAAGTGTTGAATAATTTTTATTCAACGTTCTATCCACGTTCACATCTACCATAAAATCTTTGAAGGGTTCTAATTGAGCTGTTAGATTAAACTTCTGGTCATAGTTTTGAAGGAATAAGTTGTTTAACATAGGGTCACTGGTTATCAGTCCTTTCTTGGCAACCGATTGTAACCATGCCTGATTGGGTTGTTTTCCTGCAATGAAATCAATTCCAGGAGAAAGACTTTTCCAATTTTGTCCTAATGCTTGTGTGCTGTCCTTATATCCTGGAAGGAATGTTGTACCCCCTTCATTATATGATGCACCAATTCTTTTCAATGCTGTTATGATTCTGAGAATTGTTTTTTCTGCACCCGTTAGTATGATTTCTTTTTTCTGTTTTTGTTCCTTTGCCTGCTTTTCTTTTTCTTCAATAATGTTTCCGTCTTTATCTTTTTTCTCGGTTTTCTTTTTCTTGCTTGATGCTTTAGGCTGTTTCGGTGCAGGCGCTGCACCACTTCCATCTATGGCTCTTAAAAATCTTACTTTGTTGTAGAGTTGTGTGAAATTCAATTCTGCGGTTGCTCCAGCTTGATTGCTGTTCTGTAATGTATTTCCTAAATTGATTGCCAACCTTGAAGCTCCGACCCAATTATACGTAGTGCGGTATGCCACATTAAGCGTGGTCCAATCCAGTAACGGAAAACTGCTGGTTGGAACATTATATGTTAAATCTGCATTGTGACTGTATAGTGTGTTCCTTCCCCCCTTTAAAAAATTTCTAAGGATTGAATCTTGTTTTGCTTTGGTATCGATTCTGCCAAATGGTTCATCAACTCGTGAATTGTTTGTAGCGCGAAAATCGAAATTCAATGATTTTGTGAGGTCCCACCTCAAATTATAATTTCTGTCAACTACAAAATATTTATCATAGGTTTCAGGTATTTTATATTTACCTCCTCCAACATTGCGAGGTCTGATGGCACCAAATTGTCTTCTGGTATCAATTCTGAAACCCAGCAACGAAGGCATCAAATTGAAGTTTACATTTTTGATAAAGTCAACCCATTTGCTTTGAATGGGTATAAGCTTTTTAAATGGCTCAATGTATTTGGGTTGTTTATTAAAATTATATCCAAGGCCTCCCTGTGTCTTTGCTACTTCATTGTTTTCGGTAAGTGGATTGTGTTGTTGTGTTTGTGTCAATGAATAACTAAAATCAAAGTTTGATAAGCTCCACAGATGTATTTTTTTGTCTTGCCTCTGTGCAAACCTTACATTGGTAAAGTTGATGGTTTTTATACCTGTATAATCAACTGCATCTGCAGTAATGGAGTCTCTTTTATTTCTGTATAGAGAAAGTTTGTCTTTGAGTAGAATATCTCTGTCGTATGGATCGTATTGCGGTGAGCTGACTATTTCTGAAAGATTCAAAAAGAAAGGAATTTCCAAGCCCAATTGCTTCGGCAATAATTTTCCCA
>Ga0075470_10000113_pt1 | contig 28911 bp, 36 predicted proteins | sample DEB19_08_DNA_4_FD_71482 | JGI IMG/M metagenome (GOLD analysis project Ga0075470, IMG submission 71482) | Aqueous microbial communities from the Delaware River and Bay under freshwater to marine salinity gradient to study organic matter... | ecosystem: Environmental > Aquatic > Marine > Coastal ... | reverse complement strand
CTTAACTCTTTTAAGTTTTACAGCTTTTAATTTATATGTCTTTGGCTTTTTTACCTTTGCCATTTTTATCTTCTTTGGCTTTTTAATCTTTAGTTTGATCGCTTTGAGTTTCTTTGGTTTCTTTGTTTTTACCTTAATTCTCTCTTGCTCCCCTTTAAGTGTTTTGATTATCCTCTCAGCTTCTGAAGCTTGAATAACACCAAGTGAATATAAATCCCTGACGTCATTAATTCTCTGTGTAAATGATGCTAGTTGTTTTGCAACCTCTAGCTTATCTAATTCTTGATTACCTGATAGTTTAGGTTTGTACAACTCTCTATTAAGAGGGACTGATTTAACCTCACCCTCTGGAGACATATAGAACACCTTATTCTGTGACTGTCTAATCTCCCCAGTATCCTTAACCTCATTCCTCAACGCCTCTTCTTGATTGTCTAAAGCTCTCTTATCCAGTATTTCCTTATAGGCACCTTGTTTGTCTGGTGCTGATCTGTACACTTCGCTCTGCTTCTCGGAGAGTGGTCTAGTCTTGTTCTTGTAGTACTCCTGCGCCTCTGGTAGCCTGTTGGTCCCAAACAATCCAGCCCTAACCCTAGTAACTGGGTCTTGTCCAACGGGGAACTTGACGTTTCCTTGTGTGGTTCCAGCGTAACCTCTACCTGTGTCAACCAACCCACCAACGGTCTTTTTGATCTGCACCCCTCCAGGAACGAGAGGCACTAAGTCATCCCCGAACGTCCTTAGTCGATCTCCTAAATCCTGTTCGTTCCCATATTGATCAGGAGCACCAGTCGCCGCCCCTAACGCATCCTTGCCAAGCTCAAATAATGGGCTATTGCCAATTCTGAATGATGGAATGATATCTTTTGGCTCCATCCCAATCAATTTACCGATTGAACTAATCATAAACATGCTTGCACCCAACCATCTGATTACGCCTACATATTCCTTGTTCTTCACCATCTCCGCTAGAAACTCTGTTTGTTTAATGTTGTAGCTTTGAAATTGAGTTAGCAACTTTACAACATCATTTTGTAAGGCAACAGGAGTATCAACCCTACCAAATGTAAACTGAGTATCCCTTACAATTTTCTTTGCATATTCAATAGCCTGTGCCTCGTCTAGTCCTTTACTCAGAGCTTTTGATTTTGCACCAAAATAGGCAGCACCACGATTAATTTTCTCTGCTTGCTCAAAGAAGAAAAACAACCCCTTGTCTGTCTTTTCCCAAAACTTACGAGTGGCACTAATTGACCTGTCTTCAATTATGTCCTGCTTGAGAACGTTTTCTAACTCATCACTACCACCAGCAATAGCCTTTAAAGCCTTCATATAACCAATAACGGTATACTTCTCGCCAAGTTTGGCGTACGTGTTAGCACCCTGCGTAAGATTTCTAACAGCTGACCCGATATTGAGGCCAAGCGTTCCACGGTACACCATCTGTCTTGCACCCTTACTTAGTGCAGCCACTGGACGTTGCCCAAAACGATAACCAGCAACTGATTTGATCCAGTTGTCAAATAAATTATCGAGTTTATCAGGACGCATATTCACTTTATCAAGATACGCCTTAACATAATCATACTGGCTTTGTTCTAACTGGTTTGCTACTTGCGCCGTGCTTTCAAGTGATGGATCCATGTTTACTTTTCTAGTAGCACGCTTAACATAGGCATCCAACGCCCGCCAAGTATCCTCAACATAGCCCATCTTCCCCAACCGCTGCTCGGTAAATGGATCGTAAACCGATCCAGGAACACGCTCATCAATGATCTTGGCTAAATCCGGATCAAATTCCTTTTCTATCATTCCTTTTTCAAATATGTGAGTAATATAGTTACTAATGCGTTTCTCTTGTGGTAAATTAAGCCTATCAGCCCATTTAGATAGATAGTCTTTAACCTCAGTCGCCACCTTCTGTTCTTCTGGCAATAGATCTACCTTTTGCCCATCTAGGTGTTTAAATATTCGATTATTGCCTTCTGGGGTTACCCGTTTTGACCATTGTGTTATTTTGTCTATCTCTTTTGGTAGCTCATCCAAATAAGCGTCATATCCAGCACGAATAGATTTGGCTTGTTCGCCTAGCCCAATCTTGTTTAGTACCCTATCTGGTGTCCTTATATAATCTAGTGGTGTAACCTTTTGCTTTACAGACAGAGCACCACCTGTTACCATTGGTGGCAATGTTTCGTCTACTAAAGAGCCCTTATCACCAAGCTGTGGCATTTGTTTTGGTAATGACTTGGCTAGCTTGGAAACTGTTCCCCCCGATTGATTAGCTGACTTCGATAGACCACCGATAAACGATCCACCCTGAGTACGAAGTTCTGCCATCTCTTGTTCCGCCCTTCTGATGTCACCAACAGTCTTTGCAGTATTGAACTTTACCCCGATCGCTGCCTCCTTCTGCGCTAGATGACTAGTTTTGATTGCTGTGCGCGCTACTTCTTCTTGAGCTTCTGCTATCGCCTTTAAGGCTTTTGGGCTGCCTTTGTAGCTTGCCTTTACTGCGTCTAAGTCTAAACTTTTTGGGAATTGCTTATAGTAAGCTAGGATTGAGTCTAGCCCCCCACCATCCATCCTGTTAATATTGTAGTTTATCTGTGGCGGTGACTTAGACATCACCGCATTAGAGAATTTTGCTCCATTCTCAGCGATTGCTCCCGGACCAAACGTTGTAATCAAATTAATCATTGCTTGTGTATTATTTGGATCAAGATAGTTGTTATAGAATTTTGTCATAGATTCTTGAGACGCCCGATTCACATTCCCTCCACGAGCCACGGCGCCTAATATAGATGTTTTTGGTAGCGCGCGTTCTGCTAAAGGTTGGACTTTGGCTAGCCCTTGCAAGACGTTATAGGTGGCTGAATTAACTTTTGGTGCCGGTATAGCTTGGCTTACCGCCCCAAGCTGTTGTGGTAACTGCTGAATGGATGATAATGTTGATTTGATTGGGTTTAATAGTTGCCTGTACCTAGCGATTAGAGGATTCATTTTTTCCTCCCCGCATAGTATTTATATTCGGGCGTATCGGTTGTGATCCTCACATATTCACTAGGATCTTTGGAGTGTCCTTCATAACGCCTACCAGATGTGTCCTGTAAAATCTCTAGTATACGTTTAGCGTCTTTAACTGTTTTAATGTCATACCCTTTATCTCTTAATATGTTTGTAACAGTCCTCACGTAATCATCAACGTTATTCTTGTAGTTTTGATAGGAATGCTTCTTCCCGTTAAACAATAAATTAAACATTGATGTATTCTTCTGTCTGTCTTCAATTGCCCACTGTCCAGCTACCAGTTCATCTGGGATATATCCATAAGATCGTGAATATGGCAATACATTAGTCTCAAGCCAATCAATGTTTGACTGGTCGGGATTAGCCACATTCATCATGGGGGTTGGGGTGGGGCTTGCTGTTGGTTGCGAGAGCAAGGGTGCAGCCGTGGGGCTTGCTGTTGGTCGGACATTCTGGGAACTGAACTGAGGCCTAGCCAACGGCCCTTGGAGAGCTCGTGAGAGGGTGTTGCCCACCCCTTGAGCCATTCGTCCGAGCGCTGCCATATCAACCGTTGGTGGGGGTGCTACGGGCTTCTGGTAGCCAGGATAAGTGGAAGGTGTTTCGCCCCGTTGGCTTGCCTGGGCTTGTGGAATCTGCGGGTTAATAAACCGCTGAAAACCTTGTTGTATTGGATTGATTAGACTGCTTAATAAATCGGCCATAGTGGTTAGGCCTTATCCGAATATAGACGAAAGAAGGCCTTGTTTCTTTTGTGGTGCTCCGTAAATCTGGGCATTACTAGACTGTTGTTGTGGGGCTATTTGTGTAGCTGTCAACAAACTAGTATCATAGCTAGGGTTGTATTGTGAGAGACTGTTTGCTGCTGACGAATATTGTTGTTTTTGTAAATCTACGGCCTGTTGATATTGTTGGGCTGATTGTTGAATCTCGTAAATTCTTTGTGATAATGCAGCATTAGCAGCTTTGACAGCATCGCCACGTTGCCTTTCGTTAAATCTAAGGTCGGATTGAATCTTTCCAACTAAATCATTGTATTGGCTAACAACAGATTGATAAGCATGTTGATGTTCCGCAACTCTTTGGTCAAGATAATCGTCTAATTGTGTAAATCTGTTTTGTAATTCAATTCCTAACTGTCCCCTAATTTGATCGAATTGGTTTAACGGCTTCGACATTAATTCACCAGCAGCTGAAGAATTCAGAATACCAAGTGCTCTTAAAACATTCCTATTTTGTCTCTGCGTATTTCTTGCTGTGTTACCAGCTTGTTCTATTTGAGAATCTGTCGATTGCTGTGCTTGTGTCCTTTGGTTGGCTATTGTATTCTTCACTCCAGCAAGCTGGGTATCAAGAGCACTAAGGGATTGGTTTTTTTGTGTATCGAGCGAACCAAGCTGAGATAATAACGACTCTCTGTTTTGATCGTATTGGGTATTTAACGATGACAGCTCGGAATCTGCCGCTTGGCGGGCAAATGATGAGTAGTCTTGGGTTGGAGCGGATGATGGAAGTGGGCGGTTCCCAGATAATCCAGCTGAAGACGAAGCACCAAGCACCCCAGAAGGATCCTTTGGCGCAAATTTATACCTTGGATCAATCGGACCAGCCACCTTTCCTTGACCAGCAGCTATGTTGTAGGAAACTTCTTGTGATTGCTGATTAGCAGCCTGCTGTTGTGCTGGCGTAGGTCCGAAGTTACCAGTAATTAAATCAAATAGATTAGCCATATCTTATTTCTATTTACTATCAAGATGCCAATGGGTCAATAATCTCTAATTGACAACCTCACCTGATCCGTAGTAATGCTGAGACTTCATCTTAGCTTCCATTACAACACCCAAAAGCGTAAATGATCCAGAAGACCCGTTATTGTCAAAGTTTAATAGGATAGATTTACCAGATAGATTTATATTTCTAAGCCTTCTTGTAACAATTGTGTCTGGTTCAGAAACACCAGTACCGTCAACGTCTTTGAACAAGAAATCTTTAAATAGATAGTGTTTAAAATTGATCGTTGGAGATATCGTACCTATATTTGCCGTATATGCTGTACCAACACCATCAATGGTAATCCTTAGGGTTATATTCCCGTTTGGTTTTCTCAATACCATGTGGACGTTCTTAAAGTTTTTAAACCTCTCTAGTGCACCAAATGTTTCTGCCTTAATAGAAAAGTATCCACGAATTGCCGTGCCAAAATCATCAGACCCAACTAACGCTTCTTTGACGTAGCCCGATGAATCGTCACCATAAAGAACATGGACGTCACCGTCACTATCAACGTATTGCGTCCAACAGTTGGCGTTTATATTACTCCACTTATACCAAGCCAAACGCTCTCTATCATATACAATAGCCTTTGCATTTGTTGTAGATCCAGCAGGAGTATATGAAAAGATTACTAGGTTTTTGTTAGCCACTGTCGCGTATACACCAGCTACGTTTTGTATATATGCCGGATCGATTGTTTGATATATAGACCTGATCTTGGCTGATAATTCATTTGTCCTAAGCACATCGAAGGAAAATCCTGCTTCGTTACCAATCGTAAATATACCCCTCCTAGAGGCAAAAAATACGTCATTTTCCACCGCTACAATGCTTCGCGGGGCTATTGCTCCAACAGATGGATTAATCTGTTCTATCTGTGGCAAACCATCCGAAGTGTAAGAGAAGCGATAAATCGAGTCCTGCTTAAAAACGAGAAGAGTGTTTTTGAAAACAATAATACCTGTGATAATCTGCCCATCGTTCTTGGCTACATCGATCAAACCACCACCAGAGTCTACTGTGAAATCGTGTATTTTATCTCCACCACCAGAGTAATAAAGCCTTGATGGATTATTCGGATCACCAGCTATAAACAACGAATCTTTGTATTGAGCGATGTATTTACCAGCTGGACCAGCTGTTGAGTTTCCTTCAGGTGGCAAAATGTACTCTAGAGGTGTATCAGTGTTTTTATCAACATATGATGTTGAACTGTTCCCCTCAAGGTACTTTATAAAAAACCATTTACCATCCTTTCTTCCGTAGACGTTGTAACCAATAGCATTGGTCACCGCAGACCACGACACGCTCATATAGCTTGTGTTGTCTAGTGTTGCCTGATTTAGTGTAGTACTCCCTGCTGTTGATCCCGTTGTCTCCCCCACACTCGTTACCGCTGTGATCTTGTAGGAAAAGGTGTAAGAACCTGAGGAACCAGTCCTGGTGACTGTTGGGGCTGCAGGGGCTGAGATCGCCGTGAAACTGGTGATCGAGCTACCATCGTAGTAAGTAAGGGGATCGGTGCCGTTACAGATATACAGCCTGTCATAGGCCATGACTGCCTCTGTGTTTAAGGTGGTAGTGTAGGTGTAACCTGAAACGTCATCCCACCCAGAAGTGGAGCTGTTGAACTTCTGGAGCTTGGTAGCTGAAGTCCTCAGCAGCGCCTTTGTCCCATCAGATTTGTAGTAGGGAAATAGCCCCGTGACCCGTGATCCTGAGGAGTTCCCAAAATACACTTGCCCATCTCTTGGACACTGTATTTTCCCATCCTCTACCAACTGGATATCTTGAGCCTCTGAAAGCTCTTCAGGCCTGATTTGAGTGCTAGAAACCAGCGTATTAAGACCACGATTCCATTTCTCGTGTCTGCTGATAATAGGTTTATCTTCTTTGAAATTTATACTGTAAGATCTTGCCATACATACTAATAAGTTCCGAAGCCTCGCATCTTCGATATATTTTCAATAGCTCCCATTGCATATGATTGATTCTCTGCTGGAGCCTCTTCGAGCCCCTCTAGTTCAGATATAATTTGTTCTGCTTCTTGTTTAACCAATAAAGCCTTCTGTGTTTCGTCCTCTCCAAGATAAATATCACCTAGAGCTAATAGTGCTATAGCCCTTAAGTTTGGACAAATCACCGCATCTGTTGTAGCCGTGAGTGTTGCAGGCTCCCAATAATATGAGTAGTAAATAGTATCCCCACTGTCTGGAGTTGGATTAATTGTCACCTTCCAAGCATCATTCGCCTTGTCGTACCACTCATAACAAAACTGCTCTGAACTTCCAGCATTAACCATTCTTTTGAAGTTGATATAATCAATCACATCATATCTGTCCTCGTTTGTTGTACCGCCAACAAACAATTCCATTAACCCCTTACTTCTCATCGGATAACTAGTAGATCCAATTGTTTCAGTACTGGTTCCTGATGCTGTAATAGTCTGATCGGTGATCAGGTGCGTTTTCCAGAATGATCTAAGCGCAAAATCGCGATTAGCTCGTGATACCGCTCTAATCCTATCTGCATTAGTATTAACTGATGTTTCACCGCGAAGATCGGAAATGATTTGCAATACGTCATTCACAGTACCTTTTGTTTGAGTCGCCATTAACTAGTAAGTACTATAGAAGCCTGAACAGGTCAATTATATGATGGTGTAGTAACCGTTTGATAATTTCAATGCTAACTTTCCATCAACCAGAATAATAACTGGTGATGGTCTTGAGATCGTAGATAATATCATAGCTTTACCTGTGATAGTCCTGCTAGTTGAGGTTGTAATACGGGCAATCCCCAAAATTGTTTGAGACACAACAACTAAATCAGAGAGTATATGTGCTATACCTTGTATCGTCTGGGATGTGGTGACTGTTATTCTACTTATTCCTGTAATCGTTTGTAACGTGCTGATTGTTATTCTTGCCATACCAGATATATCAGCGGTAACACTCTTTAACACCCTTGCCAAACCTAGTACTGCTTGGCTTGTATTAACTGTGACCCTAGACAATCCTTGAATAGTTTGCGAGGCACTGCTTGTAATGCGACCAAGACCCGTAATGGTTTGGGTTCCTAATGCTGTGATTCGAGCCTTACCAAGCACTATCTGACTAGCTGACGCTGTAATACGTGCCAATCCCTGGATTGTTTGATTCACGATTGTTGTAATCCTGGAAAGACCTTGGATCGTCGCAGTTGCCACCGCTGTGACCCTCGCCTTACCAACAATCGTCTGGGTGGTATTAGCCGTGATCCGTGCTAAACCTTGTATTGTTTGGCTCACAACCTTAGTTATTCGAGCCAAGCCCTGGATTGTTTGCGTTGCGGAAACTGACATTCTCGCTAATCCTTGGATTGTCGCAGTCCCTATAGCCGTCACTCTGGCTTTACCAGTGATTGCCTGGGTGGCATTGGCTGTCACCCTAGCTAACCCTTGAATAGTTTTACTAGCAAGAGCTGTGACCCGAGCTAAACCAAACACTGTCTGGGTGCTTGTGATTTGTATCCTTGCAAGACCTAAAATGGCCTGAGAAACGGTTTTTAATATATCTGCCTTACCTAGTATTGTTTGGGTTGTGATTACTGTGATTCGAGCCTTACCCAAAATGGTTTGAGTAGCCTGATTAGCAACAGAAGCTATACCCTGTATTGTCTGAGATGCTGATACTGTTATCCTGGATAAACCTTGAACAGTTCTCGTTGTATTTGCCGTAATCCTCGCCAATCCTTGTATTGTTTGGCTTACGGTTGTTGTTATTCTGGCTAAACCTTGAACAGTCTGACTAGTAATAATTGCTATTCGCGACAATCCTAATACGGTTTGAGATGTATCCTTTAATATGTCAGCCTTACCCAATATGGTTTGAGTTGTTGTAGCTGTAATTCTGGCAATACCAGTTATTGTCTGCCCGATCGTATTACTAATCCGTGCTAACCCTTGGATTGTCTGAGATGTCGTTATTGCTATTCTTGCTTTACCTAGTATGTTTTGTATAGTTGTGCTGGCAATATTTGCCAATCCCTGAATGGTCTGGCTCGCTGTAGTCGTGCCATCTGGTGGTATGGCTAGTGGATTCTTTATAAATTTTGATCGTAATTGAAAAAATGACATATTACTTTGCTAGACCTGGTGTAAATATAGCTGGCCTCAAGTTATTTGATAACACACTATTAATACCACCAGCATTATCAGGCGTTAGCTCCGCGGTTATTGCAGCGTATGGTGCTGTAAATGGGGTTGTATCGAACTTAAATGTTCCTGTTGTCACTCCAGTTGTTGTAATCGTATTTAGCCACCCAGTATTAGCTGTATTTGGACTATCTTGGATCCATTCAACCATCTCACCTGTTGGGGTACTCGCGGCTCCTGTCTGGTCAAAATTGGTAAAACTGACAAGCCATGAATTAGGGATGCTAGACAAGACTGTATATTGCCATGGGTTACTACTTGCTGCTGCATCACTTTTAGTAACTAAGCCAAATGGATTTGTTTGATCTACACCATAAAAAGACATGGCATAAGCACCAGCAATATTCGTTGATGTTCTGTCTATAGAAATTGCGTTCGTACCCGTATCAGGATTCACCAAATACCACACCTCAACACGACAATTGGTGGACCTGTCCAACGCGTCTAGTTTAGTTAGCGCCACACCGTTATAAGTAACACCAACCACTACATCTGAGACATTATCAACAAAATAGCCAACCAAAAGTATCCTATTTCCATAAGCAGAGCCCACTGTGTGGTTAAATGAAGTTAATGGATCTGAAGCGCTTGTTAGTACTCTTGATGTGGTATCAGCTATAATCATTATCTAATCCTTTCATTACCGCTTATACCATCTGCAACTTTTCCTGATTTATAATTCTCTGGCATATTCTTTGATGTTGCTGGGGCAAACGCGGCAACGGCCACATTCCAATCATCGCTTTCTGCTTCAGTCCACCCCATCGCTTGTGTACCCGCGCTCGACTGCAAAAGGTACTGTTCAGCCGCTGCATTTGCTCCGTGGTCTGTGTTATGGAGAGCTGTACCGTCCTGAGCAGAAGGTGCCCACGTTGTCTGACCACCACCCATTACCGACACCAACAGACACCCATCTTTGGTGGTGGTGATGCTGGCTGTTGGGTTAGTCCCTAGCCCCGTGCCCCCGCCTGTTTGATGGAGCTCGCTTGCACCTGTTGTGGAGTAGTAAGTTGAAGCACAACGCCTGATGGTCAAACCGCCTGCATTCGGAATCGAAAGATTGGCCGTTCCATCAGGTGGGTTTAGTAAGTACCAAATTTCACATGAAGTTTCTGGGGATGTCGCGTATTGTCTTGTTGTTCCCGCTTGAGTCATTGTTAAGCCATTCCAAGACGGTGCGCCACCAGTTCTAAGTGTTGCGCTCGAAGTAATCACGAATGCCACTAAGACTGTTGCCCCATTACCTACAGTCACTGAAGTTGTGGAAGGATTAGCCGTTCCTGATTGATGTGCAGATGTAGCAATAAAAAAGTGTTGAGCTGCCATACATAGTTAATTTAATGCCTCGACTATATAAATATGACCTTGGATGTTGTTTGCTGCATTGCTTGTCCCCCATGTCGCAGTGAGTGACAAGGCTGTATCTGCTGTTAAATCAACAGTCGCTACTGCAGGCGTTGTACCACCAGTAGACCCAGAAACAATTGGTAACGGCATACCATAATTAGTAACAGTACCAGCTGTTGCAGCTGTGCTTGTAAATAGTGTCGCTACACCATTGGTCATTACTGTTCCAGACGAACCATTTGATCTTGTTTGTAAGACTGCATGAGCCTCCCACAGAGCAGTTGCTGAAGCACCTCCACCCACGGCTGAGGTTGTTGTTACTGTTGATGACTTAGCTAGAACAGTTCCAGCCACCCCACCCCACCGAATAGTGAAGATCAGGGTTGGCGTTGCGGTTGTTCCATATCCACCATAAGCGGTAAGCCTTAAAACCCTACCATCCTGCATAAGACCACCAGGAATCGTGACATTAGGAAATAGTATTGTTTCTGTGGTTGATGTATTAATGGCTGTGCCTGATGCAGTTGCCCAAAATAATGTTTCTGACCAATATTGTCTACTCATAATTTACCGATTAAACCTTTCTCTTTTAAATCATCATGAAGCACTTTTACTAAATTAGTTAACTTAATCACCTGACTTTGCAAGTCTACTAAATCAACCCTTGGAACACCTGTACCATCACATAAAGAACAAAGACGATGTTCATTGGTTCCAAATATGATAGTGAACCCAAAACCAGCACAATTCGAGCACATCGGGCCTAATTCGCCTTTTGCATTCTTAATGTCTTCTGGCAATGTAACCACTGTCTTGTCCATAACTATTTAATGCCTATTACTCTAGTGTAAGTTTTCTTATTAACCTGTGTTGACCATCCAAAGAAGTATTCGCGTTCTTCACTAGTTGGCTGTACACCAGTCACCTCACCAGAACGTTTATACGATGCATTAAAGTGCTTCTTGACGTTCATGTACCAAACAAGCTCACGCTTTGTAACCACCACCGCTTCTCCAGTCTTGGTATCTACGATTGGTTCTGGAACCACCTCAACACCGTTTATAGAGAATGTGCCAGTTAATAAGTTGACGCTATATCGTTCTAAGAATCTTCTGAGTGTAAAAGAGCGTATAGCCTTTTTACTTTGCAAAACATCGTAATAGGTGTTTCGCTTGGGATCTATTGACGACACATCGTCATGTGTTTGTGTGATGCTTGTACCATCAACAAACTCTACTTTAAATAAATATTTAAGTTTCATTCAGTTATGCAGCATCATCAAACGCACTGAGCTTCTTTGCCATTTGAGCTTCTAAGGCTTCTACTGTAACAACGCCAGAGTTTGCCTCTCTCTCTACTTTGATGAGTTCCTCAATAGCTTTCTTGTCTAAACTACCGTCCATTTTAAAGAATGCTTTACAGGGGCAAGTAAAAATATAGTCGCCATTATCAGCAATGGTAACGATGTGATCTGTATCTTTTTGTTCTATAGCGCAAAATGCATTTATCTGTTTCATATTAGTTCTCCGAATACTGCAAGGTTAATGTTACTTGTGCAGTATCTCCAGCTGCAGCCCCAGATGTTTGAAGCTGTGTCGTTAGATAGTTGGTATATGCAGGATTAGATGTTGTTGATGTAGCTTTACCTGTTGAATATGGACCAGTACCACTAAAGCAGACAGCAACACCAGAACCAATAGCTATGGCGCTTGTCATATTGGTTGTTAAATTGGCATTAGCTGAGGTTGATGGTGTAGTGTAAAGAAGCCTGTCACCATCACCAGTACAAGCTGGTGGGCCTTTAAGGGTTAAGCCTGTACCAAATGCGGTTGCTGTGTGAGCAAATAATCCTGAGCTAATTTGATTATATGTTCCTGAGAAGTGACCGAATAACCAATTTTCATAAGAATTAGAGCCATCGGTAATTGGGGCTGAAGAATAAGCCGTAGCTTCTGTATCTGAATTTTTCCAATTAACATCAGTTACACCTGTAGATGTAGTTGTTCCTCGTGTTGGTGAACCTGTTTGTGTTCCGTGATCTCTATCAAAAGCAAACGTTGCAGCCATATGTGTAATCTACAAATATCATGACTATAATAACAGGTCAAGAGTACGATAATGAAGCCCGATCGTCATAAACCTGATTAAACGCAGATGAACCGTTGCAATACTGAATGCTTGTTGGGTTATCATTGCCATCATAGGTAATTTTTCTAATTTGCCACCTACTAGCGCTTGTACTTGTACCTGGTGCTGCTAAGCCAATATAGACAGGATTGGAACCGCCATTAAAGTCCAATCGCACAGAGAGATTACTAGCGTTTAACCTCTGGAGATTAACCCCATCATAACCTAATGGCTCGACTGCCAAGACATTAAAGTCACGATCCATCGACTCATTTAAAACCCTATTTGATGTGGTGTATTTGGTTTGGTCCTGATTCATATCCAAACCTCCCTACGTTGCATCTCTTCAAATACCATCTTATTCATTGATTTAGAGTCTGGCTGTCTAGCCAGCTTCATAAATAACGCTCGCTTCTCACTAGGATTGTTTATAAACGACAAACCTTTCCACGCTTTAACCACGCCACCAATTCTATCTAAAACAACCTCTGCTTCTGCATTAGGGTCTAAGCCCATTTCTGTTTTAAGATCACCAAGTGTTTGTTCTATGGTGCTCTTCGTTGCTGTTACGCCCTTGCTAGAGAGAATGTCTAATATATACTGAGTTGCTTCTGTTAGCTGGTCTTGTGCAGATTCTGGAAGATTCATAATCATGTCGTCTATACCAATCGCTGCTAACACCTCTTGTTGTGCGTTTGATATGTCTACTGGCTCTTCAAGGCTAATATCATGGTGGTGATCTTCGTTGTTTGGTTCTGGATCTGGAATCCTTGGACTATCTGCTACTGGTTCTGGTGGAAGACTTGCTGTTCTAAATACTGTATCAGCCATGAATTTTGAATACTACAAAAACTTTATTGGGTCAAAGATTTATACGCATCAGCCCATCTATATACTTCTTTAGCCAGATTGTGTTTCCTAACCACCATTCTATAAGCATTATCAACAATACCCTTCCTCATTTCTGGGTGATCAATTAAGTTCTTAATACACCTATACCACTGCTCCTCAGTCTCAGCTATCAGCCCTAAGCTCGGCTCAAAGCCCTGGTGACGGTACACGGTCGGGGAATAAACCCCTGCCACCTCGGCAATGGCGTACTCCATCCACTTGATGTTGCTCTTGCACTTGTTGAACTCGGTAGGAAGCAGTGGTGCTAGCCCTATATCGAGACGTAGACCGTTCAAACGGGCGGGGTAGGCCTCAAAGGGCACCCCAAGCATTACTTCCGCCTGTAGCCCCTCTAGCAGGCCTTTCACGCGCATGTCGCCAACGGTCACAATCAGGACGTTGGGATACTCGGCACAGATCCGCCTGAGCGGGTTCACCACAAGCTCGAGATCTTTTAAGTGGGTCACCGACCCAAGCCAGCCAATACGGATGGTGTCAGATGTGTTGTGCTGTTTTGGTTTGTCCCATCGCTCCAAATCCATAACGTTAGGGAGTACCACTACATTCTTGTTGTATTCACTAAGCCTTGCAGCAAGAGCCTTTGTGGTTGTTGTAACCATGTCTGCTATCCCCATTGAAATCTTAATAACCTCTGGTGCATCACTAATATCATGTTCAATTAAGTGTGGGTTTGATGTATCAACATCTGGGAGATCATCCTGTTCAACTACGTATTTCTTCCCGTGTAGCACCTGGTATTCGCGGATTAAGGCAATCATGTCTTTATCAACACACATTTGTGTGACAATGACATCAGCCCACTCACACGCCTCTCTTGTCACTCCATCTTGCATCACACGAGCTTCTATCCCCATCTTGCGGAGATACTTTGCAGGATCAGCCAACCTCCAATAGGCTGCCGCACTCGGATTCGTATACATTGCTACGTTCATACCTTATCTTCTAAAAATTCAGTGGCAAAACACCATTGAACATCAGCAGGGAGTTTGAAGATATTTAGCAAACAGTCCTCTAAGTTATTAGCACTAGGCAATGAGATATGGCCGTGAAGCTTTAGTAGATCGGTCTGTACATTCCAGAATGGTTCATCTATCGAGTGGGTGTATTCATAAAATCTATTTGTCCTCACGTTTTCAGGCTGGTTCCTATCTTGAGCACCCCACCATCCTTCTTCATTAAGAACATCAACAACGTCTTGGTTCCATAGCCAGAATGGAGCCTTAAACCCCTTCTCATATGGCAAGCCATCCTTTTTAAATGCTTCGTCTATTGACGCCAACGCCATTCTCATGGTTTGCTTATCAGCATTCTCACACTCTCTTGGCATATGGGTTAAACCGTGTGGAATAATCTGTATCCAATCAAGATTATCTTTAATCTTTTGTAGCGCCTCTTCTCTCTGGAGTCTAAGCATCGATGTTTCATACTCGTAATCAAACGGAATGGTAAACATGGATACTTTGAAGTTTGGGTAATGCTCCTTAATTTGAAGGAGTAAATCCATTCTGTTTCTTAACACACTAAAATCATCAAGATCTAATACAACTCTCATTCCCATTCAAGCACCAACACTTGCTCCCTCTCTAAGCGTCCAAGCTCCTCTTCGTGTAGGATCGTGGCGTTCTTAAAATGTGAGAGTAGAAAGTCTTTTGACTTGATCGGTGACGTGTGCCCTGGATTCTCAGTATGTTCCTCAATTGGGACGATGATTACTGCCCGCTTGGATACTCGCTGAATTTCGCTACACGCCTTGCTTAGATCGGCCGCGTGTTCCAGGGTGTGAGAACAAAAAACGGAGTCAAATTGCTTGTCATCAAACGGTAGATTCTCCATAACACCTTCAACCACATTAAGACCTTTGCTTTTGGCTAATTCTATCTTTGGTGTTGATATATCTATGCCTGTACACTCAAAACCCAGACTGTTTATTATCTCTACTGCTAGACCATCACCACACCCAATATCAAGCACACTCCCTTCTAGATACTCACCAAATCTATTGATTGAGTCATCTATTCTATCTCCCCAAATAGTCCCCCTAGAGTACGCGGATTCCTCTTCTTGTAGGGTTTTATAATCACGTACTACGCCTTGTGGCTTGGTGGATTTCTCTAGTTTCCTTCGCTCAAAATAGTCTTTAAAACGGTTCATTTGCCCCTCTGTGCCATCAACACCGTGATTACAGAAATAGTTCTCTAAATAGGCCATTTGAAACCCGTTAGATGCTAAGTATCGCGATAGCTCCACATCCTGAATCCCGTGGTAAAAACTATCTTCATTCCATCTAAAGTTCTTATATGCACTAGCGTCTACAAAATGGCAGATACCTCCTAAGTGGTTGGTAATTCCAATGTATTCACCGTCAATAAATCCATGCCCAATTCTTTCAGCACCACCAGGGTTATCCTTAAGTCCTTGCACATAGCACGAGAGCGCAGTAATGTTATTTCTTTTCCAGATATCAACCATCCTCTTCAGCCATCCATCAGATAAGAAGACGCAATCATTATCTACCTTCATGATGATGTCGTAATCATGGTGCGCTATCTCATCAAGAGCCTGATTTGACGCAATTGATATTCCCTTATTTTCTTCGTTGGGCATTAACCATTTAAATGGATAGTTTGCCTTAATCCATTCAACGGTGTCATCGGAAGATCCGTTGTCAACAATGTAGTGGTCAAAGGGGTAGCCCGCGGTTCTCTGTAGGCTCTCAAAACCAACCTTGGTCTCCTCCAGGCGGTCATAAGTCAAAGTGAAAATTGCCACCCTAGGCTCTGGTGCTTCGCCAAGATACGGAAGACGGATTACACAATCAGGGATGGACCAGGTAGGAAGACCATCAGCACCAAGACCATCAGTACTAAAGCTCAGCTGGTTCTTCCCGTGTCGGTGGTAGTCGGTAATGACCACGGGGACATGGAGAAACTTCATTCCAGCCTTAGCAGCCCGCACCATCAGATTCCAGTCCAACATCCGCTTTTCTGATTCATCCCATCCACCGAGCTTGAACATTGCTTCCCTTTTGATAACAAAGTCGGATGTATCAATAAAGTTGCGCTGCATAAGAATAAACGGATTAAAGTCGTAATTGACCCCAAGACTTCCTTTACCCTGTTCATCAATAATCCATCTGTCACCATAAACTATATCTAAATCTGGGTTGTTTTTAAATGCATTCATCAATAGTTGTAGATGGTCTGCTCTCCATGTGTTGTCATCATCCAAGAAAGCGATATATTCACCTTTAGAAGCTTTAATGCCTTCATTCTTTGGCTTTGAATGATTGCCAAAGTGCTCAATATTAATAATCTTGATCTTGTCTGTTTCCTCAATTGTTACCTGATCACCACCATCATTCACAATAATGAGTTCCCAGTCCTTATAACTCTGGCTCTCAACTGACTCTACAGCCAGTTTTAAACTACCTAGCCTATTGTATGTTGATATGATTATGCTTACCATGTTTTAATTATTTCTTAATACCTTTCAAGAACTGATCATAAAATTCTCTTTTAATTCGGTCGTATACCTCAAGCCTCGCCATCCTTATCCCATCGACTGGTTGAGATACCTCTTTGATAATCCCCAGATGTTTACAAATGCTAACAATAGTACTTGGTATCTTAGGGTTCACGATTAGCGTTCTTGTGGTTACGGTTTCATTTGATGCAAGTGCCAAATCAGCAAATACACCATCAAGAATGCGATTCACCTTGATAGAAACTGGCCAATATTTAAAACTGCTAGGATTACTTTTACTCATTTTAGTACTGCTAATAAATCCTCCCACCGCATTAGTAAACAAAATTCACTTTGAACTGTCATTTCTAACCCTGGTAGTCCTTTTTTAAACATGACAGTATCACCCACCTCACAAGGAGGAGGGGTAACCTTGGCTCTGGTGACATCCTCGGCACCAACAGCCACAACTGTCCCCGTATTGGTGTTTAGGTTGATCTCGCCAGGTAGGTAAAGTCCAGATTCTGTTTTCTGTTCAACAATTGGACGAACTAAGACATAACCAGGAAGCGGGGTAACACCAAGCTTAGTGTTCACTCCCTGCTTCAAAGACTTTATTGTCTGGTCAAACAACTCAGTCTCTTGTGCTCTTTTCTTCTTCACCCATTGTGGTTTTTCCTTTAAAGATTCGGCCTTTCTATCCTCTTCCCACATCCTCGCTTTTCTGGATGTTCTAAGTTCTAGGTCTCGTTCTGCAGTAAATGCTTCTGAGGCTTTAACTGCTGTCTCTAAATTAGACGAATGAATATCTTTTTCGTGTTTTGCCCAAGTAGGTTTAAGAGAAATTGCTGGCATATAAAATAATTACGCAAATATTACTACACGTTGTCAAAGTTAGCAATTCTAGGCACGAAAAAGGCCCCCGAAGGAGCCAATTTCGTATTCATGTACCAACTACTAAGCAGTAGCTGAAACTGTGTGTTGAATAGACACTTGGTATGCAGAATTCAATGCTTGCGCACCGAATAATGTTTTCCAACCTGCAGTAGCGATTTTATCGGTTGGGTCTGCTGCTCCAGCTGATCCAAAGCCTTTAATATAAGTCTTTAAATCTTGAAGCTCAGTAACACCGAATGCATCGCGACCAAATACGTTAGTAATGTGGATTTGAGAAGATGCTGTAACGCCTGATCCTCTAACATAAGAGTTAGGAGTCTCTAGGAATCTAACACCTGCAATCTTTCCAACTTCTCCTTGAAGAAGTTTTGAAACATTTCCATCTGTGTATTTGTTTGCGTCCATCCATCCACCTGTAGTTGTATCAACCATAAGGTCATAAAGTGCATCAGGGTGAACTGCTGCAACAAATAATCCATCGGATTGCTCAAAAGCACTGTTTCTTCGTAGTGTTCTAACTGCTTTCTTAATCTCATTAATAGAGAGAGTAGCAGTAGCTGGAACAGCGGTAAACGCTGCCAGTGTAGAAGCTCCAGCCCCTTGGAAAGTTCCAGAAATACCAATCGCATTTCTAACAACTGTATCAATAGATAAACCTGCATTGTATGCGAGTCTTTCCATTGTAGCTTTCATCACATCACCAAAGCTTGTATAAGCCAAGATGTCTGAGATGGATACTGCTTGATCGTACTGAGCGGTTGATCCAGTAACGTTAGTTGCAGTCATTGGGATTGCAGATGTTGGAACACCTTCCCCATGACCTGCTGTAACTAATGGAAGTAATTCCCATTTAGTCCAATAAATAACGCCTGTACCATAACCTCCTTCTCCTTTTCCAACTTTTCTGTTTAATTGTCCAAGTTGTTTGTGGATAAGTTTTTGTTCAGCGACTCTTAAGAATAGCTCGTCATAAAAACGATTCTTAATAGCTGGTCCACCAGATGTGCTTGTTGTTAAAGTTTTTGCTGTATCTATAGCTGCCATATTTTATTCACCACCTTTCTTTTTAAGATTTTTTAGAACCTATCCCATTCACCCGTTGCCTTCATAAAAGACTCAAGTTCTTCAAGACTCATCTTTGATGGGTCTGGTTTGGTTTCGATTCTCTGAGTGACCCTTGAGGTCACACCCTGGTCTGCTTGAGACGCTTTAATCTGTCTCGACTGAGCGACCACTTCAGCCTGGTTGGCAGTGAGCTCCTTAGCAATCCTCATGGTTTCTCTTGCGATTACCAACCTGGACGTGCCATCTGGAAACGTCTTCGCCACCCGTCCTCCCAATTGATCCAGCGCCGGATTGTAATCCGTGCTCTCGGGATTAAACTGAGGGAACTTGTCAAACAATATTTCCTGTTCTAACACCGCATTAGTTGTGATGTCCTGTTGTGGAGTTTGAACTGGTACTTGTGGAAACATCTGCTCAACATCGGACGTTATTGTCTTGGGAGCGGTTACTTGGGCTTTTAATGCCTCTAACTCCCTCTCTAGAGCTTTTTGTTTGCCGTAGACCTTATCAAACCTAGATTTAGGTACATACTGCTTGCCTGATTCGTCTTCTGCGAGTTCTGTTTCAGATTCTGTTTCCTCTGCCTTGGGAGCAGTCTCCACAGTATCCGCGCTCTTCTCTGAGCTTGCAGTCTCTGTATCAGTCGTTTGTTCTTGAGGTGATGAATCCTCCACAGAGTTATCAGTCTCTGTTAGCTGATAATCTTCAGTGATATCTACATCACCGTTCATTACAGCTTGCATCATTTGAGCGTTTTGCTCTTCTGGTGTCATGCCTAACACCTCCTTCCGCAAGGTTTGATATCCGAAAACCAAGAAACGGCCAATTACATTTAAAATTGCAGGGTTTAAGGTTTACACAAGAACCATACCGCCTAAGCGATATATACAGGGGCCAAACACTGTCGGAGGCTAAAAGCTTCCTGACTGGTCATATGCCATTATTGACCCCTAGATATGTCTCTCAGATCTTTTACTTTGCCGTTAACTACTCGGTAATAACCTGCTACCAATGTGCCCCATGGGCAAAACGCACATGAGATTGTCCCGTCTGGATTCTCTATATATCCACTGTGAGAAGTCCAGTTGTCTTTAGTGTGTGTATCACACATATCAATCTTGTGCGCTTTGGTTACAAACTGTTCTACTGGTAAATCTGGTCTCTCTATTTCATTTTGATCGTTCATTTCTTGTCACCTCCAATGTTGACTCTATATTGCTAAACAGCTTTTTAATCCCAACCAATCGTTGCCTTTCTGATTCAAATGTTTCTATTGGTTGATCGCTATTCATTAAGTTGTTTACAAATGTTCTTAGCATTTGTTCATAATGACCCTTAAGCAATTCAAATCCCTTGGTTCTTATTAGCTCTTCAAAGGCTGAACCCGCTTCTAATGTTTCGTTCAGAGCCTGCTGTTGTACTTCGTTAAGCTGGTTGTCCATTACCTAGTCCTCCCATCATTGGATTTTGAATCTGTCCTAATGCTGCCTCCTGGTTAAGTTGTGGCTCCATAACCGCCTGCCCTGTAATCGCCCCTATCTGATCCATACCAAGTGGCGCAGAGTCGTTCATTGGCTGTCCTGTTGCGGGGTCTATCTGCGGTGGTGCTGGCATGTCGGTAATCATGTCCTTTGACTCCAGCCCAAGTTGCAACTTGTCATACGTAGCCTCTGCAATGAGTTGATAGTTAGGCATCTTGCCCTGCTGTGCTAGACCCTGGACAAACTGGGGGTTAGTAATGCGATCTGTAGCAGCAAAGAAGTTTTCCTGTAGCGCAATAGGATCATTCACTTGATCGGATGAAACCTGAGCAATAAAGTCATATTCACCAACGATTCCTGGTTGAATGTCCTCTGGCATGAGATTAAGAAAGGCAAAGCTACCATCACCTGATAACTCAAGCTTTGACTTTGCTTCTAAATCTCCAGGCATGATTGGATTACCTTCTATATCAATTTGAGCCAAGTTAGTATTTTCCTTTAGGGTATCAATATCATCTGAACCAAGAATTCGTAGCTTTTGGCTTTCGGTAGTGTATTGAATTCGTAAGTCTTTAAATTGATTTGCAATCCTCTCAACCACCATACGATTGTAAAGCTCCATCTTTAATTTAAACTGGGCATTAGCTTCTTGTTGAATTAATCTTGTGCCTGTTGCTGTCTCATTTGCTGTATTTTGGTTTGTATTTAGCCCGATGGTGTAATCAGTAATACCTGAACCATTCTGTAGTGATGATGTTAAATAGTTCATGGTTTGCACAAATGTTGGTCCTGTCACATCAGGAACATCAATAGGTTCAACCGCGTTCATGTCATCAGTGGTAATAATGTTTCCTGGTGCACTTAAGAGAGTATGCATATCAACACCAGAACCCTTCTTAACCTTCCACATGCTTCTAAGTGTCAATTGAACATTGTCTAGTCTTTGATTAAGTACAGCGTTGATTGCTCTTTGAATTCTCTCTATTGGTTCTATCTCGCCCATACCATACAACTCACCTGGGTATGGATAATCCACACCGTAAACAATCGGAAGTTCGCCGTGGAAATATGGATTCTCAACCTCTCGAATAATTAAGTTGCCATACTCTGGAACCATGTAGCACCAACCATCTTTAGTGTATCTAATTAAGACTGTCATTTCTGGGTTAGAATCGTCCTCGCCTATAAACTCCTGAGTTGATAACATAACCCTTCGGTGTTCTCTATACTGAGTATCTGTTGGCTTACCATTAGTATTCTTGTCTGAGTCTTTCTTGGCCTCGATCATCTCTTTTAATTTATCTAAATTCTTCCAGTACTCTGCACCACGAGCGTTATTCTCAGCCATTAACTCATCGTATGTTTTAAAGACTCGATAGATAAACCATCGCATATTTTGCAAAGTAGTAGCGTTAGGATCAGGAAAACAATCATAGATATTTAGCACTTCAAAGTTAGGGCCATCAAATGATGTCACCTTAATCTTTTCAGTTTCTTCTAGGGTCCAAACCGTCCTGCCGTTTATCGTTTTTGGCTTCATTCTGGTCTTCTCTGTTTCCTGGAAATCCCAATACACACGACCGAATGCAGTACCAAAAATAAGCATGGATTTAATAAAGCGGACCTGCTTTTCAAACATATCTGCTCTGCGCCAATCGTATTTAATCAGCGATGTGAAGATCTGAGCTGTTGCCACATCACCCGATTCCTGTGGATAAAAAGAACCCGATGGCTCATTGGCCACCATCCGTGGAGTAACCGTCTCAATAACACGGAATGTTCGTGGATCAAAGACTCTTGCGCCGTGTGGGTAATTACCAGGATCAATATATGTTCTATATAACTCTTCTTGTTGATTCATCTTTTCATGAATCGGATCAAGATAACGCTTAGCCAATAAGTATTGCTCTTGGATTTCTCTACCTAGTTCTTGTTCGTCTTGTGGGGTGCTCTTCCTTGCTGAATAGTTTGCCATTACCTAGCGTAATATCAAGGAATATTGAACGGGTCAAGCTAAATACCAATCACGCTATCTGATGGCTTAAATACTGGGGCTTCATAACCTCTATCAAGCGTTCTCTGTGGCACTAGTTGGTACAGTTGCCAAGCTCCAGCCAAGGACATCACCAAATCGTCGTGACAACCCTTTTCAGCTTGAGCCTTGATGGTGCTGGTGGTCTGCACTAGAACGAAGCTGTAGAGCTCGGTGATGGTGGGCTTGTCATAGATCGTTAGGGCGCGGTGGTCTATCGCGTCCTTAAGATCCTGAAGCATGGTTGGTCTAGTAGCCGTAGTGGTGTCCCACCCCAACTTGGTAGGCTCGCCATTATCCACATCCCCACGCTTGGGCATCTTGAAAATTTCAAACTTACCGTCTCTGTTCAACCCTCCTAAACGCTCTAACTCAAACGCTCCACCGTTTTGGCGTTCATAAGCTACGGTTGGTTTAATTCCCGTCTGGTCATAAATCTTTTCTATTACAGGCAATAGCTCGTTCGTCATATTTGTGGCTATCGTCTTGGAGTGATAGACCAGTGGCACATCAACGTTTGTCTTAGAGAGGAACTGAACAGCACAGTAATCTCCTGCACCATAAGATGTATCAGCGAATATAACTATCTGCTCACCGCGTTGGAATTCTCTATATTGCCTATATTTATCCATAGATAACACTCTCTTTCATTGTTTCTTTAACGTTCTCCATATAATGTTTTAACGCCATTGGATCAAAAAACAACATGCCGCTTGTCAGGAACGCAGTTTCAGCCGTCTCGGGGTATTCCTGATCGAACAATCTACCTAACTCGCCTTTTTTCATATCAAGGAAATCACCATCATAGAAATCAGATGCTTTATAAAAGTTCGCTTTGAATGGTCTTGAGCCTAATTCACACTCGTCCCAAAATGTCTTAAAGAAGTTAAAGCCATTAGCTGTTGTTTCAACTATCACCCTTCCACCTGGAACAACGGCCTGCATGACACCCGCAAACAACTTCTCCGCATCGGGATAAAATGCAAACTCTGAAAGATGGAGATTGTGAATAGTCTTTGATCTACCAAACTCTTTATTATCCGCTGTACCGATGGTATAGCGCGACCCGTTAGCCTCGTTATAGAGTTCGTATTTAGAGTTATACTTAAGTGGTACTTTGACCTTATTGATCTCTTCATAGACAGATATATAATACTTCACCCTGTCGAGTAGCTCCATTGCATTGTCAGCGATATCAGCCACAATGACCGAGCGTGTGTTTTCTTTTAGAAGGAAGTCGGTTGTGAAGACAGCTAATATAAGTGACGAGAAACCTTGTTGGCGTGCCTTGAGGATGACATCACGCCCTGTGTAATCTTCAATTAAATACTTACGCTGAATACTGTTTAGAACAAATGGTTGTTCAACGGCCGTTTTATCAATTATCTTGAAGTTATCTTCAATAAATGCTGCATAGTTATTCAATCCCATACTTATTTTTTTGTTCTACTGTTGTTTCTCCAAAATTATTTACTTGTGTATTAACCTGGACTGCTGGTTGTGGCTTAAATTCTGGGTGTCTATTCTTGAGATAGAAAGTGATAGCCCCCAAATCCCCATCAGCGCCTTTTTGCACAAGGGCTTCACGCATATCGTCGTTTAACTCTGATTCTGCGTCTACGATAGCTTGAGCGAATATTGGATCTTCGGATATCCAGAGGTAGTATGTAGAACGATGAATTCCGATGGCGCGACATATGTTTGAAATGTGCCCCCGAGTCTCACGCCACAATTCGACTGCTTGAGCTTTTTTCCCATCCAGTACCACCTTGTTTTCGTCGATTTTGTCGAGCTTCCCACTTACCATTTGCCTCCCGTTTTTTCTCCTATAACTCCACCTTGCCAGCCATGACAGAAGATGCATCTGTCTTTTGGTCCATTATGAACTTTTCCAGCAACTTTGTGGGTTACTTCTTTGTTTTCTTGTTTCATAGGCCTCGCGCTTTGAGTACTGCTATTTTATTAAGCAGTGTGACAATTGGGTGACGTTGACACATAATAGAGTTTCTTTTAGCATCGCGTTCAATCTTTGGTTCTTCTGGTAATCGTGGTGCTTCACCTTCGGTATCTTTTCGTTTATCTGATCTGATACCGTCATAATTGCGTATTACTTCTTTCATATGCTTGTTATTTTATCACACTATTTCTAGTAGTTTCTTTACGTCTTCAATATTTCTCACTACTCCATAGATACCGTTGAATGACTTAATATTGTTCTCAAACCGTTTTTGATTCTCGTTTTGATATCCTCGCTTATCTTTTACCTCTAAACAGATAATACGGCCTGTTCCGTCCTTGTGAACACCCATAATATCGGCTATACCAGGTTTCCCCATGGTATACATATGCCCTCTAATCGGAACCTTACCACTGTTCTCTCTCCATACAAACCAGCCATTCTCTTGTAAATATTTGAGTATGTGTGCTTGTTCTGGTTTCTCTGTTGATTTCATACCTCTTTGCTATTGTTGCACCGTGTGCAATGTAAAAAGCGTGGATAGCCTCTATATTCAAGACTACCACCGCATTTATCACAACGCTCTGAGCCTTCAAACCAGATGATTATTAACACTATTATGATGATTAAAATAATGCCCATATTCTTATTGTGCGTTTATAAACTATGCGCACCCCAGTTATCTATTAAGGATCTATCCATTCACTGAATGATCCAACGCACCCACCTTTACTAATACCTGCAACTCTTACCCAGAGAAGATGATTCATGGGTAAAAAGTTAAGGTCTGTTGAATTACCCTCAACCACTGTATTCCATAATGGGATACCTTGTGAAAGTCCGTATTCAACTAAATAATGAGCGACACCTTCATCAACCTTACTCCATGCCACATATATTGAGATGGGGTTATTTCTCTTAACCTCAATAATGGTTGGAGTGTATTTGATCTCTTGGCATGACTCAGGATGCCAGGCTGTATCTACAGGGGCTAATTGATCGTGGGTAACGATCACCTCAGCCTCTGGCGTAGCTTCTGGCTCGTCACTAGGTACAGGGGTAGGTGTGGGGCTCGCTTCTGGAGTCTCGCTAGGCTCTGGTGTCGAGCTAGGAGACGCGGAGGCACACGCACCGTTTGTGTCATAGGTCTGGCCGCTATGTGGTTGACCTAAATGACCGTTGTACGCTTGTAGCGTATGAAACGCTAGGGTGACGGTGTTAGCTGGCGTATGATGACATATTACTTTTAGATAATCTTGTTGTCTTGCTGACACTGGTTTAATAAATAACAACCAGAATACAAACAATAAGCCAGCAATAACGAATGCTGATAATATTCTTTTCATAATTTCACCTCATCTCTATATACCTACGATCCTGGAGCACACCCAAGGGTTAGGCCCCGAGTGATCCCATAAGAACTTGGCATATTGCACATTTAATTCTGGAACATAAACACCTATTTCAAATGGAACACCGAACATATTCTCAAATCGAGCCTTGTGCCATTTGTTATTGATCTGGAATACTCCACCATCAACAGAACCATCTTTATTAACGTGCTTATTGAATGGTGAGAAGCCAGACTCACACTTAGATACTGATTTAGCTTTCTCTGCCTCAGAACCAAACACCCGATCAATTAAGCTTATGACATATTGTTTTGCACCTTCTGGAACTTGTGGGCCTGCTACCTCTTGGCGTTCATCAAGCTTGGTAAGCAGTAACTGATTTCTGACCTGCTCTGTTTCCAACTGAGCAATTAACGCTGAAGCCTCGGACTCGGCTTGTAATCGAGCTTCACGCTCGTTGATGTAGGCGCGTAGTGATAGACCGATTAAAACAGTCGTCGCTACGATTGCCATACCAATAAGCCAGTAACGACCCCAGCGAAATTGCCAGGCAAACCACATAGACCTGAAAGGTAGTAGCAGGAGCCACTCAACTACTAACCCTACGTGGAATGCCACAATACAAAGGATCCAGAACACCACCCATAAGCCGCTTAATATCGTTTTAAAGGCTCTAGTAAGCAACTCAAGTTTAGTTGCACCTTTAAATGATTGTTTTCTACCTCTTTTCATTTGCCTCCTTAAATTTTGGAAATACCTTTATATAGCACTCTTCGCATATAACTTTGGCATCAAGTAAATATACTGTCCCATCAACCCAATCACCGTGATTACTGCAGTACGCTCTAGCTCGTTTAATCTTCTGTGTTTTCATATGCCTCCTTTAAGCTTTGTGCGTAATTTTCAAATAACATTCCTAAATTCTCATCATACATTCTGCCCAAGCTTGGCCTTTCAACTTCAGACACCCGCTTAGCCAGGAAAATAAACTGTTGCTCTCTACCAGCTAAACAAGGGTAGAAGCGCCTAAATGAAAGCGGGTTACGCTCAAAGGTGTGGAATGCCCGCCTTGCTCGTGCTATCTGAGGAGTAAACGTGCTTATAAGGATGTCTGTACGTGTTTCTTGTTCTTTCATAATCGAATCCTGAGACAGGAGGAAGGGGAAACTTGGTCAAGCGCTGCCCTCGCTCAATCCGCTTATTCCTCCTGTCCAGGGTGCCGCCTTGGATGCCCGTCTTATGACCCCGTTTGTGGGTAGCATCCAAAGCAACACTCTAGTTAGAAGCCTAATGCCTCTTCTTCCAAATCGGCATTATCTACGACTTCTACAATATCATCACTTACTGGTTGTCCTGGTTTTCTTCCAGTCATTACATACTCAGTAGCCGCATCAACCTTTGCTAGACTAGCCATTGCTACAGCTAAACCTTCTTTCTCAATAACTGAGCAAAGAATAGCGCATCTCGTTTTTCCTTTACCTATTTCATTCCAATCAGGAGAATTAAGTTTAGCCTTCTCAGATGCATTTAGGTCAAACGAACTTTTCTGTGGAGCATCATAAGTTCCAACATTAACTGCTTGTGTGTTCTTTGCTGGCCATTTCACCCAACCACACTCTTTACACTTAAAATCTGGTGCTTTAGGATTTTTTTTATTTTCTCTATTGTCCCATACACCACCACCACATTGTGGACACTCTGTCATGTTTGTTTCACCTACTTTCTTTCTTCTAATAACAACTCCAACGCTTCTTCAAGTTCATCCTCTGTATATCTCTCTTGTAATTTCTTGATCGCCTTAATTCTCTTAGAAATAAATACTGGATGTTCTCTATCAAATTCAGGAGCCCACTTTTCATAGATGTGATGTAATTCAACGGCTGCATCTAATACATTCTGATCTAAATAATCCATTTGCATATCACGTACGCTCATTCTTTGTCCTCCATAATTTCATTGTTTCTAGCATCATCTGCATCAAAATCACCTTTAGCCCATGGATCATCCATGTCATGCAAGTTGTTATCAACGTAATAATGCATAGACTCTTCTGATATCTTAGAAGCTGATCTTCTTACCTTAAACGCTGCTTGTCTTAACTTCTCACGTCCTTCAGATGTCCAATTCAAAGTTATTCTTTCTTTTTTTGTTATATCTTTCTTATCCATATATTTATTATAACATAATTACTTAATTATGCAATAGGGTAATTCTACCAGTTACTATTGCTCTTTTGGTTATGTGCCTTCCGCCTCGGTGATATATACCATGACATGGAACACACAATGGTAATAAGTTAATAACACTTTCGTTTCTATTGTTACCATCAATATGATGTAATGCTTGTGAATATCTTTTAGAGCAATTAGCGCATAATCTATCCCATGATCTTCTATATTTCTTTAATCTGGCATGTCTGCCAGTATTAAGGTAATTTCTAACGATCTGGTGTACTCTTTGTTTGCTAATGCCATAAACTTTAGCTGTCTCGGTAAGAGATAGAAGTTTTAAATATGTGTCTTTAATTTCCTTTTGTCTGTCTGTCATACATTAAATGTAACACAGTTACGTAATTATGTAAATATACCAAATTACAAGCTACGCTTGTCGTTAATCTTCGATTATTATTGTTCCATCATCACCAAAACCAATCACCTTCGTGCTTTTGACCTTTGGCTTGTATATAACCTCTGCTTCGTAAACAGGAAAATTTCGGTACACCTGTTCTATTTTTGTGACCCGAACTCTATCACCCCACACCTTCTGTAAGTACACCAGGCATGGCCGGAAGTTCTCAACGCCCTTATTTTTTATAAAAAGCCACGCCCATTGTCTGGGCTTGGCATCCACAGGTTGAGATAGTCCCGTTACTTCGGTAAATTCTTTTAAAACCCTACTAATATCTTGGTTTCCATAATTGGTTTTTTCGTTAACTTCTACACCAACCTTCAGAGACTTCTGTATAGTGTCTTTAGACACTATATCTTTAGTATTGTTTATATTATTGTATATTGGTTGGGAATTTACCAAGGGGGGTTGGGAATTTACCAAGTCGGGCCTCAAAACTGCTGTTATATAGCGCCTTGTGCCACCATCAGCCATTACCTTGTGTGATGTCTTAATTAGTCCGATCTTAGATAATTTAGTGATTGCCTTACTAGCTGTGGTCACATCACAACCAATCATTTCACCGATTGATTTATTGCTAAACCAGAAACGACTGGAAGACTCAGAGAGATAGAACTCAATGAATCCATAAATGATAGCCTCTAAAATTGTTA
>Ga0075470_10000111_pt1 | contig 29000 bp, 25 predicted proteins | sample DEB19_08_DNA_4_FD_71482 | JGI IMG/M metagenome (GOLD analysis project Ga0075470, IMG submission 71482) | Aqueous microbial communities from the Delaware River and Bay under freshwater to marine salinity gradient to study organic matter... | ecosystem: Environmental > Aquatic > Marine > Coastal ... | reverse complement strand
CAGGCTCGGGTAATTCACCCAGCGCCAGAGGGGAAGCCACCTGTTCCTTGGCCTTTTTCTTCAAGGCGCCGCCCTCAACCGAGACAAAGCTGGGGCAAAAACCTTTCAGGCAGCTGGTGTCCTTGTTGCAGGTGCTCTGATTGATGGTTCGCTTGCGACCAAATTCAGTTTCCAACGGCTCCACCGACAGGCAGTTGCTTTTGACACTGCAGTCGCCACAGCCTTCACACACTGACTCGTTGATCAGGACACGCAGGGCCGGATCAACCATGGTGCCGCGCTTGCGCCGCCGGCGCTTTTCTGTCGCGCAGGTTTGGTCGTAGATGATGACCGTGGTGCCCTTGAGCTCACGAAAGACGCGCTGAATTCGGTCAAGCTCGTCGCGGTGCTCGATGGCAATTCCCTCAGGCAGGCCTTGCACGCCCTTGTATTTCTGCGGTTCATCGGTAACGATGGTAATCTTGGCAGCGCCTTCGGCGCGCATGCTCTGCGCAATCTGGATCACGCTGTGGCCTTCGGGTCGCTCACCCACTTTTTGACCGCCGGTCATGGCCACCGCGTCGTTGTAGAGAATTTTGAATGTGAGGTTCACTCCGGCTGCAACCGCCTGACGCACAGCCAGAATTCCGCTGTGGAAATAGGTGCCATCGCCGATATTGGCAAAGGTGTGCTGCTCCTTGCTGAAGGGTTGCTGCCCGACCCAGGGCACGCCCTCGCCACCCATCTGGGTAAAACCAATGGTGCTGCGATCCATCCAGACCGCCATGAAGCTGCACCCGATGCCCGCCATGGCGCGTGAGCCCTCGGGGACTCGGGTGCTGGTGTTGTGCGGGCACCCCGAGCAAAACCAGGGCAAGCGCTCTACCGCCGGGCCGCCCAGATGGAGCGCCTGCATGGCGCGTTCTTTCGCATCCAGAATGGCAAGCTGGGAAGCAACCCGCGAGCGAATTTCACTGCTGGCGGCAGCCAGGATTCCGGTCTTGCCCAGGCGGTGCGCAATGGCACGGGCGATCTGCGCCGGCGAGAGATCGGCGTTGGGGCGAAGCAACTCATGACTGGATGGGTTGGGTACAGACCACTCGCCGCCGGAGCGGTCACCGGCAACTTCATCAAACTTGCCCAAAATATTGGGCCGCACATCATCGCGCCAGTTGTACAACTCTTCCTTGAGTTGATACTCAATCACCTGACGCTTTTCCTCGACCACCAGAATTTCCTGCAAACCGCTGGCAAAGGCCCGGGCACTCTGAGGCTCAAGTGGCCAGACCACCGCCACCTTGTGCAATCGGATCCCCAGCTGACGACAGCTGGCGTCATCCAGACCCAGGTCCAGCAGGGCCTGGCGGGTGTCGTTGAATGCCTTGCCGCTGGCAATAATGCCGAAGCGGTCCTCTTTCCCCCCATTCGGCCCTTCGATCACGTTGTGATTCAGCCGGTTGGCACGAATGTAGGCCAGCGCGGCATACCATTTGTGCTTGAGCAGCCGCTCTTCCTGCTCCAGCGGTGGATCCGGCCAGCGTATATGCAAGCCTCCCGGGGGCAAGTCGAATTCAGGCAGGATGACCTGCACCCGCTCCGGATCAATCATGGCGGTAGCGCTGGACTCAACAACTTCCTGAATCGTTTTCATGCCCGACCACAGACTGGCGTAACGACTCAGGGCAAAAGCGTGCACCCCCAGATCCAGGATGTCCTGCACCGAGGCAGGAAAAAATACCGGTGAGCCGCAAGCCTTGAAAATATGGTCGCTCTGGTGCGCCACCGTGCTGCTCTTGGCCACATGGTCATCGCCAGCCACTGCGATCACCCCGCCCCAGGGCGTGGTGCCGGCCATATTGGCATGCTTGAACACATCGGGACTGCGGTCCACCCCCGGCCCCTTGCCATACCAAATGCCAAACACGCCATCGAACCGGTTGCTGCCTGGGGGCGCAAAGCCCAGCTGCTGGGTGCCCCACAGGGCGGTAGCCGCCAACTCTTCATTGACCCCAGGCTGAAAAACAATGTTTTGCGCCTTGAGGTATTTGCTGGCCTGCCACAGGGCCTGGTCGTAACCACCCAGTGGCGAGCCCCTGTATCCGCTGATAAACCCGGCTGTGCTCTTGCCCCGGAGCTGATCACGCAAGCGCTGCAGCATGGGCAGCTTGACCAGCGCCTGGACGCCACTCATGAAGGCTTGCCCATAGTCCAGCGAATATTTGTCGTCCAGGGTGACGGTTTCAAGCGCTTTTCGAATGGACTCTGGCAAGGGAGCGTTCATGAACTAGGTCTCCAAATGGATCATGCCCGGGTATCTGCTCATGGCAGGCAACCAAACAGGTACTGCCTTAGGTTGAGAAGGGTTATGACGGGTCAAGATGGGATCAAGTGTATGACCAATTTAGAAGCTCAGCGCGGCCAGAACACCCATAGCCGCAGGGCTTGCCTCAGGCGTCCCGCCACCTCACCCGCGGCGGCATCCCAACCGACAAAATAATCGGCCCGCACCGCCCCAACAATCGCGCTCCCGGTGTCCTGCGCCAACACCAGTCGGTTGAGGCTATTGACTGGGCCACTGGAGGCCAACCAGACGGGTGTGCCGTAGGGGATGCTGTTGGGGTCAACCGCAATGGAGCGTCCGGGCGTCAGCGCCACCCCCTGGGCACCCCGCGGCCCAGTATCGGCATCATCCAGCGGCTCCTCCCTGAAAAAAATGTAACGCGGGTTGCTCCATAGCATTTCCTGCCGGCGTAGCGGATTGGCCGCCACCCAGTTTTTGATTCCGGGCCATGAGGCATCCCGCACCAGGCCCTGGTCAAGCAGCCAGCGCCCCACGCTTTGGTAAGGTCGCTCGTTGGAGGCAGCAAAAGACAGCCGGACCAACCGTTTCTGCCCGTTGGGCTCTGTGACCCACAAGCGGCCCGACCCCTGTATCTGCAGTACAAGCGCATCCACCGGGTCAGCCAGCCAGGCGATTTCGCGCCCTTGCAAGGCCGCCTGCGCCTGAGGCAATGTGTCAATGTCTTGTCGGCTGAACCAGGGTTGGCGTGGTGACAGGCCCGCTGGCGTGCGGTAGAGCGGCACGCCAAAACCCGGCTGCGCCAACCTGGAAGCTTCAAAGACCGGCTCGTAGTAGCCCGTCAGCAAGCCCTCCTGCCCACCGGCCAGGGTCTGCACCTGATAAGGCTGCAATCGCTCCTTCATCCAGGCCCGTTGCTCCTGTGCACTGCCGATGCTCAGGCGTCGCACCTCGGCACAGACCGAAGCGAAATTGGGCGAAGGCCGTTCACAGCTGCGCAGCCAGGCATTCCAGGCTTCATGCAGGGCGTCCTGTTCAAAACCAGGCAAGTCCTGCCAGGAAGCTGGTACCCAGCGACTACTCGGTTGCAGCATCTCCACCGCGCGCCCTTCTCCTTCCGGTAACGCGGGGGTGGTCTCTGCAGGGGCCTGGGGTTCGGACTTCGGGGGCAGCGGCGGTTCCCGCTCTGGCAAGGGAACCCGACTGGCACAGGCCGCCAGCGTTCCTACAATCAGGGCCCATGTTGCCCATTTCAGGAATCGCATCATCATGGCCTTAATTCTGCTGGAAGCCTTTATTGCGCTGGCCCTGCTGGTCTTCATTGTCTGGTGGACCATGTTCTCAGGCCGCAAGCATGGCGAACTGAAGCCCCCCTCGGCTGACGCCGAAGAAGAGAAAAACACGACCGACGAGAAGCGGTAAATAGCGACTTGCGTCATCCCAGACTTCGCAGGAGATTACCCAGTTCCACCGCTGACTTGACTTCCATCTTGTCAAAAATGCGCGAACGATGGACTTCGACAGTTCGCACGCTGATGTCCAGTTGCTCGGCAATTCGCTTGTTGGGCTGGCCCTCGAGCACCAGACGCATCACCTCACGCTCGCGCTCGGTCAGGTCATTGAGCCTTTGACGAAGCTTGCGCAAGTCCTGCTCAAGCGCCAGCAAGTTGGCAGATTGGGTCAGCGCCTGCTCGATTCGGTCCACCAGCTTGTTGTCAGAAAAAGGCTTTTCCGTGAAATCAAATGCTCCCCGCTGAACTGCATCGACCGCAGTCGGCACATCCGCGTGACCGGTCAGAAAAATCACCGGCATGGCTCGATGCCAGTTGCGCTCAACCAGTTTCTCAAAGAGGGCCAGGCCGCTCATAACGGGCATGCGCACATCCAGCAACAGACAGCTTGCCCGGGATGGCGGGGCCTGCCGGATCTTGTTCCAGAACAGCTCGGCACTTTCAAACGCTTCGCTGTTCAATCGGCGTGACCGCAATAGCCACCCCAACGCATCGCGCACATCGGGGTCGTCATCAACAATAAAAACCGTGGATTGGGATGAAGGCTGCATGAAATTCAGGTTTCGGTGATTGCTGCTCGGGGCAAGGTGAACTTGAATGTGGTGCCCTGCGGTTGTGTGGCAACAAATTGCATTGTGCCCCCGTGTTGCTCAATCACGGTGCGGCACAAACTTAGCCCCAATCCCATACCCTCGGGCTTGGTGGTGAAAAAAGGCGTAAACAGTTGCTTCTCAATGGCCGGATCAATGCCAACGCCAAAGTCAACCACCAGAAATTCGACCCCGCCCGGATGGTCGCTGTCAGCAATGCGAGCCTGAAGCAACAGCCGCCGGTTGCGCACGCCCGCAAAGTCCATGGCCTGCATGCCGTTGCGCGCCAGATTGAGCAGAACCTGCTCGACCATGGTTCGGTCACAGAACACCTCGGGCAGCTCGGGGTCCAAACGAATTTGCACCTGCACCGATAGCTTGCGCGCCTGCAAGTTGAGCAGGGGCAAGATGGCATCAAAGAGCGCTTGCGGCGATACCGCCTCACGGGTCTGGTCACGCCGTCGCACAAAGTCATGCACGCTCTTGATGACTCTGCCCGCCCGCTCAGCCTGCTCACCGACCCGTTGCATGACTTGCGCCACCTCGGCCTCTTTCAAGGTGCTTGACTGCAAGAGGTTGCGCATGCCAGCCACATAGCCTGTGATGGCAGCCAGTGGCTGGTTCAGCTCATGGCTCAGTAGGGATGCCATCTCTCCCACCAGAGCCAGCCGGTTGGTAGCCTGCAGGCGGTCCTGACTGGCACGCGAAAGTTCCTCCACCCTGCGCTGCTCGCTGATATCCAGAAAAGCGCTCATCCAGCCAGTCTGATCACCTTGTGCATTGATCAGCGGCGCCTCGAAAATCATCACCGGGAATCGGGTGCCATCCTTGCGCATGAAAACCGACTCAAAGCCCTCGCGCGGTGGCACATTGCCCGCCAGTCGGGTTGCCTGCCTCTTTTTGTAATCCTCGGCGAATTCGGGGGGCCAGTAGGGCGCATCCACGCTCTGACCCAGCAACTCTTCGGCAGTGAAGTCCACCATCTGACAGAAGGCCGGGTTGACATACGTGATCCTGCCCTCCAGGTCCCGGGCACGCAATCCCGTCACCAGCGAGTCTTCCATCGCCTTTCGAAATGCCAACGCATCAGCCAGGTCATGTTCAGCCCGCAGGCGCAACCGGGTATCACGCCCCAACAGCCAAAGAATCATGACCAGCGCCAGTGCGAGTGCGGCCACCAGCGCCGTCAAGACATTGGGAAACAATTCAGGCGCCCTGCGCCAACTGTCCAGTCGCAAGACCAGGGTGTTGCCCGTCAGCTCCAGCAAGGATCGTGTGCTGAATTCCCGCCCGGCCCGCAGTACCGAACCGTGGACGGCCAGGCGGGTGCCATCGCCATCGGTAAAGGACAGTTCACGCCCTTGCGACAGCTGACTTTCAACCAGTTCGCTCAACAAATCCGGCAGCGAATAGCTCACCAGCAGGTAGCCACTCTGTCGTCCTGCGGTCAGCACCGGCCAGCACAAGTCCATCAATTCCAGGCCCAGCCCGCCCGACTGCAGAGAGAAGTAACTGGAGGAATAGGCAGCGCCGTTCTGACGGCGCGCCGATGAGCAGGTTTGACTGACGTCATTGCCGGCCCCGGTCCGGCCCAAGTACTCAAATACCGGCGCACGGTAGGGCGAGTCGACAAAAGCCTGCACATGGCTGGTGCTGTCACGCCATTCAATGCGGACCATCTCCCGGCGCTGTCGCAACAGCTCTTGCGCCGCTTCGCGCCAGGCCAATGAATTGGGATCGAAAAACTGCAGGCTCTGCAGGTTTTGCAAATTGCGGGTCAGCCCGGCTCGCAGGTCAGCCACCGCCTCTGCCGCATCACGTTCAAGCCGGTCCTGCACCCGACTGACTTCAAACCGATTGGCCAGCCACACGAGCAGCGACAACAGGATCAGCACCAGCAGGGACAAGGCCGACCAGAGGAGTCGACGGCGCTTAGCAGAAGGCCCGGCGGCGCTATCAGCCATTCAGCAATCCAACCATTCAGAGGGTTCGGTGCTTCAGCGCAGGCAACTTTTGTCGAACCTGCGCCAGCCGCTGTTTGGACAACTCCACCGTCAGGACCCCTTCGCCTTCTGAAAGCAGGCCCATGACCTCACCCCAGGGATCGGTGACCAGTGAATGTCCCCAGGTACGTCGACCCGTTTCATGCAGCCCCCCCTGCGCGGCGGCCATCACATAGCATAGGTTTTCAATGGCACGGGCGCGCAGCAAGGCCTCCCAGTGCGCCTGACCGGTGCTGTACACAAAGGCGCTGGGCACCAGCATCAGATCGGCACCCGCCTGGGCATAGCGACGATACAGCTCCGGAAAGCGCAGGTCATAGCACACGCTCATCCCGATTCGCCAGGTGGAACCGTCCCTGGATGGCAAATCAAACATCACCGGTTCATTGCCAGGTCGAAGGGTGCGCGCCTCATCAAACCTTTCCTGGCCGTCATCAAAGAAAAAGAGGTGAATCTTGTCGTAACGCGCCACGCACAAACCATCAGGCGAGAATGCCAGCGAGCTGTTAAAGACCCGTCCATCGGTTGCCGAGTCAGGGGCTGCCATTGGAAATGTGCCAGCCACCACCCAGACACCGTGCCGTCGGGCCGCCTCTGCCATGCATTGTTGAATCGGTCCATGGCCCATGGGCTCCTGTATCGCCAGCTTATCCGTGTCCTGCCGACCGATCAGGCTGAAATGCTCCGGCAGCAAGACCAGTTCGGCCCCCTCCTGGGCTGCGCGCGCAATCAGCGCCTGAGCATGCTCCAGGTTTTTTGGCAGGCTGGTTGCCGAAACCATCTGAACCACCGAAACTTTCATCGCTTGATCTCCTTGCCAGTATCGGTGCGCACCACCTTGGGGTCAGCCCAGCTACCCTCGATCCGAAATTCCTGCGTAGCCGACTCAATCAGAGGCTGTCGCAACAAGAGCTGCGCCAAAAACGAAGTCAAGCCAGCGACCGGGTTAATCCAGGAAGTAATCAGAGAGGCCGTGCCAGCGTTGATTTCAGGCACCACCACAACCTTGAGGTTCTGGGTCTCCTTGTCAATATCGACCCGGCCTTCCATCAGCACCGCCGCATTGGCCCCTTTCATCTGCAAGTTGTTGGAACTGGCGATGCCCTGCTGTACCTTGACGTCACCACGCACAAAATCAAACACAAACCCCTCGCTGAACACATCACGAAAATCCAGCATCAGCCGCCTGGGGAGAGTTTGCAAGCTCAGCACGCCCAACAATTTGGCGATGCCGGGGTCAGCCTTGAGAAATTGCCCCCCCTCGATATTGACCTGAAAACTACCATCCAGCGTGGGGTAATCAATAGCCATGGGCGAGCCCCGCCATACCACCTGACCTTCTAGTTTTCCATGCCCCTTGCGCACCAGATCTTTCATGCCCAGACGCGTCAGCAAGACGCCCGCATCTTCAATATCAAGCTTGAAGTCCATCAGGGTCCGCCTGACCGGGGCAACGCGTGAGCGGGTGCCGCCCAACTCAACCGCATGTCCCCAATTGCCCGCTGCGGTAAATCGAGCCTCAGGAAGCGTGATATTGAGCTTGCGGAGCTGCCAGTTTCGATCGCCCCGGTTGAGCGCTTCAATCTCCAGTCGTCCCAGTTTTTTGCCCAGCAGCTCTAGATCGCCGACAACGACATCGAGGGCCGGAATACTTTGCGGCTGTATGTCCAGCAGCTTTTCCACCTGGGCAGTGGCACTTGGTGCCAGCACCAGGCGCGCCAGGCGCGCATAAAGAAGCCCCTCCTCGCTGCGCTTGGCATTCTGGTATTCCAGATAACCACTCAACTCACGCGCATCCAGATTGAAACGCCAGGTCGAGCCCTCGCGGCTGCCCCCCGCCACCAGTTGTTCATAGGGGCGTCCATCCAGAATCAGGGCAGTGGCGCGAAGAGCCAGACTGGTTGGCAAATAGTCCGTGGCCCCGGAATCTCCCTCCAGTCGGTTGGCCGGCAACAACGCGCGCCAGCTATCGAGGTCAAGCTTGTCAAATCGGGCTAAGGCCACCACGCCCGTCGTTGGCAAAGGGGGCGCCTCATCAGGTCCAAGACCGATGCCCACGGCTCCGCGCACCACCTTGGGCTGCCTGCCAGTCAGGTCTCGCACGTAATCCGCGCTGGCGACCTGACCCAGCGTAAGGATAAAGCGGTCCTGCTGAGCGGGCTTGGTATTTGAAGCCCCGTGGGGACGCAACTCGAGTCGCAAGGGCAATGCCGCCTCGGCACGCTTGTCAAAGGGTGGCGGAAGGCTAGAGCCCATTCCCTGCAAGCTGCTGTTCAACAGTAGTTCGGTGGCGCCTTCACGCCATCCCAGCGATGCAGAAAAACTGGTTTGCCCGTTGATCTGCTGGGCCAGGCGGGAAAATTCGCCCAGTTCGCGGGATTGACGCAGGCCATCCGCCGTGACCTGACCACTCAGGTTGAGTCGTGGCAGCGCACCCCGGGCCGGGTTTGAGCCGGGCAGGAAAATGGTCCCGCCTTCAGCCCGCAGTTCACCCCCAAGGGCTCGCGCCCTGACCCCGCTCAGGGCAAACCCCTTTTCGTTGAAATGAACCAGACCCTGGGCTGATTGCAGACGGGGTAGCGATGCCGTCAGCTGTAGGTCATTGCCAGACAAGGCAATTCGACCCTGAACAGACGTCTTTTCCGGGGCAGACAAGGGCACACGCAAGCCAAACTGCACCTCGGCAGACCCGCTACCCGTGGCCCTGTCCAGAAAATGATCGGTCAGGGTGGACAAGGGCGAGGCCCCCACCACCCTAGCCAGTAGTTCATTCAAGGGCCCAGCAACAGTAGCTTGAACTTCGACGACGCTATTGATCATGAAGTCAGGAATCGTGGCCTCGGCCTTGGTGACTCGAATCGCACTGGCACCAGCGACACGGGCGCTAGCCTTTTTGAGTTGCAACAGATGCCGATCCATCAAGAATTCGGTGTTCAACTGCGCCAAGGCTGGCCAGGGTAGCTCACCCGATGATTGAATTGCGGCAGGCAAGTAGGCAAACGTCGCGTCACGCAACTGCGCACTGACCCGGAACTCGCCCTGCCCGGCCTTGGCAAAAGGAAATTGACCAAGGTTGCCCTTGACGCGAAAGCGTACCGCCGTAGCAGGCGCACTGGTAACGGCATGGCGCAGGTAATTGCGCACCGAGCCCGGCACCTCCAGGGGAAGGTAGCGGTATACCCGGTGCCCCGCAGCGCGGCTCATGCTGCCCTGTAAATCAAGCACCCCAGGAAAGCGATCTGCCGCGGCTTCGCCTGTGCGCCAGTTGAGCTGTAGCTCCCCTTGCGCATCCGGATTGCTGAATGTCAACTTGGGCATTTGAATTGATAGCCGCTCGCCATCAATTCGCCAGCTGGCTTCTGTCTTGAGAAGGCCAAAGGTCAGGTTCGGATCTTCAAACCAACCCGGCAATTCGACTTGGCCCTCCTTGAGGGTCAGGCTGGCCTGACCGCCAGAGGGATTAATTTCAAAGTCAGCGTCCAGGCCTTGTACTCCGGGCACTTGCAGCTTACCCACGGAACTGGCCACAGGGCTGGTCAGAGCGGCGGTCGCCAGTTGCGTCACATGCCCTTTGACCAGATAGTCTTGCGGCGATGCCGCATCACCTTGCCAGGACGCCTGAATTCGCTCAATCTGCCCGCGCGGTTGCAACGCCGTCAACTTTTCTGCCAATGGCGGAGACATCGGCAACTGCAGGGCCACCCTGGCCAGCGCCTGCAAATCGAGCCGCTCGCCTTGCAGCTCACCCCGCTCAGGGTTTGTGGCACTGGCCGCACTGTGCCTGAAACGTATATTTCCGCCCGGCCAGGGCATACCATCGGCCGTCTGAAAATTCAGGTTTTCTGTCCAGAGCTCGAAGCCCTCCTGCCAGCGCCTCAGGTTGAGGCGCCCTTCCAGCCTTGCCAGCTTCAGACGTTTGGAAGTTTCAACGCCGCCCAGACCGACCTCTGCCAGCTGAACATCGGCTGTGCCACCGATCAAGTCGCCCGCCTTGATATCAACCCAGGTGCGCAACATGCCTGAGCCACCCTGCACCGCCGCTCCAAGTTCCACATGGTCCTTGAGCCAAGCCAGATCCACACGGTCCATCAAGGCATGGATCTGTCCGTCCCAATCACGCCATCGGCCGGGGTGCAGGCTCAAGAGGGGAGAGCGCATACGCATCATCAGTGTGAAAGAAGAACCCCAGGCTGACGGGGGTTGCGCATCAAGCCGCAGCATATGGCTCCTGACGCCATTACGCATCACGAAATTGACAGCCCCCAGAGGTACGGTCACTCCTCCTCGCATCTCGTCAGTCCAGTCAATGGATCCGTTTCTGATGACCAGCTCGGCTTGCGAGAAAAACCAGTCGGCCACGGACCCCCCGGCATCATCTTGAGTAGGAATTTGCAGGCTACCGACAAAGAGGCGTCCATCAGCGGCACGCCGCAACTGAACATGCAATCCCTCGATATAGAGCTGATCAAAGCCCCGCCGCCAGAGCGATTGCGGGGATAGGGTGGCCTGAATTCGCGGCAGCAGCAAGGCTTCCCGCCCCTGCGCATCAAGCAGTCGCACGCCCCTGATCTCTACCGACGGGATCAGGCCGGGCGAATCGGCCGAAAGGGCATCGATTCGCACTGGCACCCCCAAGGCGCTTGAGGCCCAGGCCTCCAGTTGCGGCCGCAACTCAGCGATTCGAGGCACAATGATTAGGTGCAACCCAACCCAAGCCAGCAGGAACAGAAGCCACCCAGCCAGCAAGAGGCGCCAAACCCAGCGCGATGCCGTCACGAGCGTTTTGAGCCGTGCCGAAGGCACGGAAACTGGCACATGCATTTCAATAATTCAAAAATCTGACTTGAATTATGACCCCCAACGGCATTCCTGTTGAAAGCGCCAGCGACAGCCGGCCTCCGGGGGCCGCCGCAGATTATTCGCGCTTTGTGCAGCGCATACGACGCCGCTATCCAGCGCATCTGGACCTGATACCTGCAGGCTTGCCAAACACCCGGGCCATGGCTCACGCGTTTGAGGCTCTTCGTCAGGATGGGTTGGATGTCAATGCAGCGCTTCGCCTGACCCGCCATTTGGTACTGGAGCGCCTGACCGCCCTGGACTGTGAGCATGGGCTCGCACTGAGTTTGGTGACCACGGCCATGACGGAATTGGCTGAATTTGCGCTGGAAACTGCCAGCCAGGCGAGCCTGCGCACCCTTGATGATCTGCACGGTCATCCGATGGCGGCCGATGGCACCGACTGTGCCTGGTGGATTCTTGGCATGGGCAAGCTTGGTGCACGAGAACTCAATGTTTCCAGCGATATTGATCTGATTTATGTCTATGACCAGGAGGGTCAAACCAGAGGCAACGCCTTGGGACGCAACCAGGTCTCCAACCATGAGTACTTTGCCAAGGCAGTGCGCATGATCAGCCAGCTGTTGAGCGAAACCACCGAGCATGGTCTGGTGTTCCGAGTCGATCTGGCGCTGCGCCCCAACGGCAATTCCGGTCCCCCGGCGGTTTCACTGGATGCGCTGGAGGCTTACTTCCAGGTACAGGGCCGAGAGTGGGAACGGTTTGCCTGGCTCAAAAGCCGGGTAATTGCACCAAAGCAGCATTTGCAGGATGGATCAGCCCAAGCTTTGCGCGCGCTGGTTATTCCGTTTGTGTTTCGTCGCTACCTTGACTACAGCGTGTTCGATGCGTTGCGAACCCTTCATCGCCAGATTCGGGACCATGCGGCCATGCGAAGTTCGGGGCGACCCGAGCGCTACAACGACGTCAAGCTGGGTCGCGGCGGCATCCGTGAAATTGAATTCATTGTGCAGCTGCTTCAGGTGGTCCGGGGCGGGCAGTTTCCCGAGTTACGCACCCGCCCGACCCTCAAAGCGCTGCAACGACTGATCCGCTCTGGCCTGATGCCTGAGGAAACGGCCCAGGGTCTGGCCAGTGCCTATGAATTCCTGCGCCGGCTCGAGCACCGTATTCAGTACCTTGACGACCAACAAACCCATATCCTGCCAACCCAACGTGACGATCTGACCTGGATCGCCCACAGCCTGGGTTTACCTGACTCCGCCGCCTTGCAGCTACAACTCGACCAGCATCGCGAGCTGGTCGCCAAGGAGTTTGATGTGCTGCTGGGGGCTGAGTCCGCGCCTGCGGATCGCGAGACAGGGCTTGCCGAGGGCAAGGGAGCTGACGCCACACCCGGCTGGCAGACCCTGATCGACAAACTGCCCCAACGCCTGCGTGAACGGCTGATGGCGTTGCGAGAGCAGCCCAGGGTGCTGGCCTTGCGCGAAAAATCTCTTGACCGTTTAATGCGTTTGCTGGCCAGGACGGCCCAATGGCTTGTTGAAGGTGCGGTCACCGAAGAAGCCACCTTACGCTGGCTGGAATGGATTGAACCCCTGCTGCGACGCGAAAGCTATCTGGCCCTGTTGCTGGAGCGCCCGCTGGTGCACGAGCGGCTAGTGCGGTTGCTGGGAACGGCCCGTTGGCCGGCGCGTTATCTGCTCTTGCACCCTGGTGTCATCGATGAGCTGGCCAGCCGCACCATGTTGCAGGAGCGCTTTGAACCTGCCGAATTTGAAAGCGAGTTGGAGCAACGGCGCCAGGCTTTAAAGGCCGCTGGCGATGCCGATGAAGAGTCACTGCTCAACATGTTGCGCCGTGCGCATCATGCCGAAGTGTTTCGCACTCTGGCACGCGATGTGGAGGGCAAGTTAAGCGTTGAACAGGTCGCCGACGATCTGAGCGCGCTGGCTGATGCTGTGCTTCGCGTGGCAACACGCTGGTGTTGGGCCGACCTGAAAAAGCGGCACCGCGAGTTGCCTCAGTTCGCAATCATTGGTTACGGCAAGCTTGGTGGCAAAGAGCTTGGCTATGGCAGCGACCTGGACATTGTGTTTGTTTATGACGATGTCGATGAGTCGGCCCCGGAAATTTATGCCGCCTTGGTTCGAAAGCTGATCACTTGCCTGACGGTCAAAACCGGTGAGGGCGATGTTTATGAAATCGACACCGCGCTGCGCCCCAACGGTAATTCAGGCCTGCTGGTCACCAGCTTTGAGGCCTATGCCAACTACCAGCAACAGCGTGGCAGCAATACCGCCTGGACCTGGGAACATCAGGCCATGACACGTGCCCGCTTTGTGTTGGGGGACGATGATCTGGCTGGCGTGCAAAGCGGTGGGATTAAAGGGCCGACGGATGACGCCCCCCCGGCCGCTGGCCTGCGTCAGCGCTTCGATTCAGTTCGTCAGTCGGTGATCTGTGCCGAGCGCGACCCAGAGGCGCTGCGGCGGGAGATCATGGATATGCGACTGAAGGTTCGCACCGCGCATCCGGTGCCCGCCGAGCGCTTTGATCTCAAGCACAGCCCCGGCGGCATGGTCGATGTCGAGTTTGCAGTGCAGTTTCTGGTGCTGGCCCATGCTGCACAACATCCAGCCCTGACAGCCAATGCCGGCAATATTGCGCTGTTGCACCTGGCCGAATCCTGTGGCCTTCTGAGCGCAGGCATCGGATCGGCGGCTGCCAGCGCGTACCGCGAGCTGCGTCGCCTGCAACACCGGGCGCGCCTGAATGAGGAGGCCACGCAACTGGATGCTGATTCACTTCACCTTGAACGCGCGGCTGTTTTGGCCCTGTGGCGGGCTGTCTTTGAACTTTGAGACTCAAGTCTGGCCGCGAATCTTGCGCACCAGCGCGGTCGTTGAGTAACCCGACACGAAAGGCAATGCCAGCGCTCGGCCTCCCCAAGATTCAACCAGCGTGGTCTCGGGCAATTTGCGCATGTCGTAATCACCTCCCTTGACCAGAATGTCGGGGCGCAATTCAGACAGCAACTGCTGGGGCGTATCCTCATCAAACCAGGTCACCAAATCAACGGCCCCCAAAGCCGCCAGCATGATGGCCCGGTCCTGCTCATTGTTCAGCGGGCGATCGGGCCCCTTGCCAAGGCGCCGTGCCGAGGCATCGCTGTTGACCCCCACCACCAGGGCGGCCCCCAGGGCACGGGCTTGCGCGAGATAGAGGACGTGGCCGCGATGCAGCACATCAAATACGCCATTGGTAAACACCCAGGGCCGCGGCAGTTGATTGAGCCGCTCACGCATCTCGCTACGCGGACAGAGTTTTTTCAGAAAGGCGGGAAGCGCCGGCTCAGCTTTCATGGGGTGCATCCTAGCAGGGCCGCCGTCGCCCACAGGTCATTGGCGCCACCGACCCAGGCCCGTCTGACATCAATCCGGTTCTTCAGAACAACAAAGGCAAGCGTCCGATGTGATTGCAGGATCCCGGCTTGATGTGCTGGCTAGACCATCTGAGCCGATGGCTCGGTGTCGCGTCCGAGCTCCTTGCGGTACCGGTTCAGCTCTTGCACGCTGGCAAACTTGCGCTCTAGCAGCAGGCCCAGGTTGTGCAGGATCCGGTCCACCACCCGAGTCTCCCAGGAGGCATCAAAGTTGATCTGCTGATCCAGCCAATGTTCCAGCCACTCGGGATCGGGCAACCGGCTTTGTACGGTATCCCGCGGGAACAGGGCCTTGTTCACATGCAGATTGGTGGGGTGCAGCGCCTGGGCGGTACGTCTGGCGCTGGCCATGAGCACCCCCACCTTGGCGAAAGCTACCTTGGCCGCCGCGCCCGTCTTGGCAATGGCCCGCTTCATGTAGCGCAGATAGGCGCCGCCGTGCCGGGCTTCATCCTGACTCAAGGTGGTGTAGATATGCTTGATCACGGGCTCGGTATGCCAGTCGGCCGCACAGCGGTACCAGTGATTGAGCCGGATCTCGCCGCAAAAGTGCAGCATCAAGGTCTCCAGCGGCGGCGCCGGGTCAAACTCAAAGCGCACGGCGTGCAACTCTTCTTCGGTGGGTACCAGTTCGGGCCGAAACCGGCGCAGGTATTCCATCAGCACCAGCGAGTGCTTTTGCTCCTCGAAAAACCAGACCGACATAAACGCCGAAAAATCACTGTCGTCGCGGTTATCACGCAAAAACATTTCAGTCGCCGGCAAGGCCGCCCATTCGGTTATGGCGTTCATTTTGATAGTGCGAGCCTGCTCATCGGACAGACGCGAACCATCAAAGCTGGCCCAGGGAATGTCCCGCTCCAGATCCCAGCGGACCGCTTCAAGTTGCCTGAAAAGTTCGGGGTAAAGCATGCGGCATTTCTGTCATTGGGGCCGGGTATCCATGAAACTTGGTCGCTGCACCAGCTTTTCATGCAGGCGGGCTAAGTTGGCGTGCCCTTCTCTCCAGCTGACCTGGGGAAAACGGAAATCGAGATACTCCATCACGCAGCCGACAGCGATATCAGCCAGGCTCAGGTGATTGCCAAAGCAAAACGCTTTGTCGCCCAGGCCCTTGTCCATGGCACGCAGGCCTGCATCAATTTTCCCCATTTGTCTGTCAATCCAGGCCTGGCTGCGTTCGCTGGGTGTACGGTAAGCCCAGGCGGCCTCGAGCCGGGCCAGAACCAGGGCATCAAGCATGCCGTCGGCCAGCGCCTCCCAGGTCTTGACTTCAGCGCGCTCCCGCCCCACCGCAGGTATCAGCTTGCCAACCGGGGAAAGCGTGTCTACATACTCAACAATCACCCTTGAATCAAACAGGGCCTCCCCGCCCTCCATGATCAGGCAAGGCACCTTGCCCAGGGGGTTGACCTCCAGAATGCGGGTATCGGCTGACCAGACATCCTCCAGGGAATACTGGTAATCAAGTTTTTTCTCAGCCATCACAATGCGCACCTTGCGCACATAAGGACTGGTATTTGAGCCGATTAGTTTCATGGTTTGATAAGGCTTGGAGACAATTTGTCCGATTCTAGCTGTCAAGAAAAAGTGGCCCGTTTTGGCAGAGGCCATCACCTACAATTCCCGCATGAGTTCCCCCACCCTTTCCGCCCTGTCTGCCCTGTCGCCCCTGGATGGGCGATACGCCAACAAACTCGCTGGCCTACGCCCGCTGATGAGCGAGCAAGGCTTTATGCAGCGCCGGGTTCAGGTCGAAATTGCATGGTTTATTGCCTTGAGCGATGCTGGTTTTAATGAATTCAAGCCATTAACGCCTGGAGCACGCACTTACTTACTGAGCTTGGTCAAGAATTTTACTGAGGCTGACGCCAGTGCCATCAAGGAAATCGAGAAAACCACCAACCATGATGTGAAGGCCGTTGAGTACTGGATCAAATCCAAGTTTGAAGCGCGTACCGAGCTTGAAAAAGCTACCGAGTTTGTGCACTTTGCCTGCACCAGTGAGGACATCAACAACACCAGCCACGCCCTGCAACTGCGCTCGGCGCGCGACACGGTTCTGCTGCCTGAGCTGGACAAGCTACTGCTCAAGCTGCGCGAGATGGCCCGCGCCTATGCCGAGGTACCGATGCTCAGCCGCACCCACGGCCAGACCGCCAGCCCCACTACCGTGGGCAAGGAAATCGCCAATGTGGTGGTGCGCCTGCAAACTGCCTGCGAGCGGATCGCCTCAGTGCAAATTCTGGCCAAGATGAACGGCGCCGTGGGCAATTACAACGCCCATCTGGCGGCCTGCCCCGGGTTTGACTGGGAGGCCTTCAGCCGTAAAGTGGTCGAGACGCCCGAGCCGCTGGGCCTGGGCCTGACCTTTCAGCCCTACAGCATCCAGATCGAACCCCACGACTACATGGCCGAGCTGTTCGACGCAGTGGCCCGCGCCAACACCATCCTGATCGACCTGGCGCGCGATATCTGGGGCTATGTGTCCCTGGGTTACTTCAAGCAAAAGCTCAAGGCTGGTGAAATTGGGTCGTCCACCATGCCGCACAAGGTCAACCCGATCGACTTTGAAAACGCCGAGGGCAACCTCGGTCTGGCCAATGCCCTGCTCAGGCATTTGAGTGAAAAGCTCCCAATCAGCCGCTGGCAAAGGGACCTGACCGATTCCACTGTCCTGCGCAACATGGGCGTGGCCATGGGCTATGCGGTCTTGGCCTACCAATCCCTGGGCATTGGCCTGGCCAAGCTGGAGCTCAATACCCAAGCCTTGTCAGCCGATCTGGACAGCTCCTGGGAAGTGCTGGCCGAACCCATCCAGACCGTGATGCGCCGCTATGGGGTGGCCGGAGCCTACGAAAAGCTCAAGGAAGTCACGCGCGGCCAAACCGTCAGCGCCGCCGATCTGCACGCCCTGATCCGAAGCCTGGAAATTCCTGAAGCCGACAAGCAACGCCTGCTGGCCATGACGCCTGGCAGCTACACCGGACTGGCCGCTGAACTGGCGCGCCGGGTCTGATTCGCCAGCCTTTGACCTGACATTACACCAGCAAGGCTGGGGTGCCCAACCTTACCCCATCAGATCGTTGTCGCTGCGCGGTGTTCGATCAAAGTGGTACAAAAAATAAATCAGTACCGTTGTCGCCCCCATCAGCCACAGCGTTCCGAACAACCAGAACAGCAAGGGGACCGTCACATAGTAGGTCCGCATGCCCAGCCGATAAAAGCTACCCGCCCGGTTCAATTGAGCGGTCACTTTGAGTATTTGGGTGTTCTGGCTGGTGGCGTTGAGCGGCACATTGATCGAGTAACCCACATGGTGAAAGAGGCGCACTGCCATGGCAAAGGTGAAGAAGGCAAACAACAGGTCAAACAGCATCACCAGCAATTTGAACAACCACATGCCGCCATCCACATGCCCCAGAAAGTTGAGGGAATGCCAGGTTCCGGATAGCTTGTCGCCTTGGGCGCTCAGCGTCAGCACCCCGATGATCAGCAACACAGAGGTCGAGGCCATGAAGCTGGCTGACATGATCGAATTACGAAAAGTCTGCACCGCCAAAATGTCACGTCGATCCCGCATGACACTTGCCACCCAGGCCTCGCGGGCGGCTAGCAAGGCATCCTGCTCACTGGACTCAGGATGAAGCCGGGTGCGACGACCCAGATAAAGCTGATAGGCCACAAAGACCAGGACACTTACGGCAAAACCAATCAGGTCGACAATATGGGCCAGTCCGAATTCACTCATTGGGGTATTTTGCCATCCTGAGTTTTCGCGCCCCCGTTGAGCATTTTTATAAAAACACCCCCATGGCACTTAAATCCACCGTCTTCAAGGTCAACCTTCAGATTGCCGATATTGACCATGGTTATTACGCCGACCACGCCTTGACGCTGGCGCGTCACCCCAGCGAAACCGATGAGCGCATGATGGTTCGTCTGGTGGCTCTGGCTTTGCAGGCCCATCAGTTACAAGACCTTTGCGCGGGTGATGGCACCCTGGCCTTTGGCGCAGGCCTGTCTGACCCCGACGAGCCCGATGTCTGGCTGCGCGACTACACCGGTCAGACCCGCCTGTGGGTTGAAGTGGGCCAACCCGAAGACAAGCCCCTGCTCAAGGCCTGCAACAAGTCCGACTTGGTGGTGGTCTATGCCTTTCACCACGCAGCCGATGTGTGGTGGCGCGGTATTCAAAACAAACTGACCCGAGCCGACAAGCTGCAGGTCTGGCGCATTGGCCCGGCAGCCAGCCAGGCCTTGGCAGCCCTGGCACAGCGCAGCATGCAACTGCAGGCCACCCTGCAGGAGGGCGTCTTGATGTTGGGCGATGGTCGCCATCATGTGGAGATCGAACCCCAGCGCTGGAAATAAGCGCCCAGCAGTGGGCCGCTGATTCAGGCCGTCTTGCCTGAACCCTCCACCGCGCGCTCGGCATAGCGGTTGAACCGCCAGGCTTCACTGTGCAGCGTGATACGCCGCCAGACTTGCCGTTTCTGGGCTGGCGACATCTGGGGCCATAACTGCACTTCATCAAAAGTCCGTCCACAGCCTTTGCACTGGGCATCGCCCTGACTGGTGGAGCAGATGGCAATGCAGGGCGTATCCGGGGTGCTGCCATACCACTCCAGCCAGGCCGCATAGGCCTCCCTGGCAAGGGCTAGCTCGTCAACATCGTGGCGGCGCTCGAAAACCATCAGGGCATAGACCTCAGCCAACACCCGCACTTGGGGTGCCAGCGTGATCCCGTCCGGCGAAGGGCTGCGGGCACGCCAGAAATTGATCGCGCTTTCAATATCGAGGATGGAAATATCCGCCATGTTCTGAGTCGCTGGGGAAATGCATGATACCTGTGCAGTGAGCGTGGAGGTCCAGCGGCAATTTGCAAACTTTATTTTTCTGTGGTGTAATCAATCTCAAGAAGGGGAGTAGCTCCCGTCTTTTGGTGCACAGGGAGACGTCCAACATAGGGCGCTGCGGCAAAAGACATCAGCAGGTCGTCATTACGAAGCATGACTTCCGGCCTGTTGGGCAAATTCTGCATGACACCATGCCGAGCAAGACCTTCGATTGGAAACCTGGTCACGGTTTCGTCGAAGTGCGCTTGGTCATCGCTGACCGCTTCTGACACCCAGACTTAACCCGACCGGTTGTTGATCGAAACAACTCGGAGTTTTGTTATGGAGTTTTTGTCTGCTTCCTGGTGGTCCGCTTTGATGGCCATCATTCTGATTGACCTGGTGCTCGCCGGTGACAACGCAATTGTGATTGCCCTGGCCGCCCGCAGCCTGCCCTCCCACCTGCAAAGAAAAGCGATTGTCTGGGGCACGGTGGGCGCGATTGCCGTGCGCTCGATCATGACCCTGGCCGTGGTCTGGCTGCTGCAAATCCCTGGTCTGATGCTGGTGGGTGGTCTGGGGCTGCTCTGGATTGCCTACAAATTGCTGGCCGAACCGCAGGACTCATCGCATGATGGCCCGGCGGCCGCCACCTTCTGGGGCGCCATGAAGACCATTATTGTGGCCGACGCCCTGATGGGTGTTGACAACGTCCTGGGCGTGGCGGGTGCGGCCCATGGTGCATTTGATCTGGTCGTCCTTGGGCTGTTAATCAGTGTGCCGATCGTGGTCTTTGGCAGTTCGGTGGTGCTCAAGTTAGTTGAGCGCTTCCCAATCATCATTCAGCTGGGTGCTGCGGTGCTGGCCTTCACAGCCGCCAAGATGATTGTCAACGAGCCCCTGCTGGAGACGATTTTTCAACAACCTGAGCTCCCCCATGCCGTCGCGCGCTGGGCCGCCTACCTGGCAGCCATCGCGGGCGTACTGGCTGCCGGTTGGTGGTCTGCACGCCGCCATGCCAACGGGTCGCGCCAAGGCCACGCCGCCTGACCCATTCTTTAACCCAAGTCCTCACCCCACACAAAGGAGCAAATCATGGACAACATCATTGTGTACCTGGACGACGCCAACTACGCCTTGCATCAGCTAGCCCCGATGGAAAACGGATCGGCTGAACAAAAAAAGGCCACGCACTGGATTCTGGTGGCCTGCGCACCCCGCATGAGCCGTCATATCAGCAAATGGGTCAACCATTCAGCTCGCCAGAACTGGCGCGCCAAATGGTCGGAAAAGGTGTTCAACCAGATTACGCCGACCTTGCGAAAAGACGGTAGCAAGGTCACGGAAATGCTGGCCACCGGCCCCTTGGTTGAATTGACCAAGCAATTGCAGGCCAAGCACGGGGCGGCACGGGTGCTGGATGCTCGTCGGGCCAAGTTTGGTCAGGACCTGCCACCTGTTACGGAGGGCCAACCTACGGCGCAGGAGGCCCGCTGGAGTGTGCCAGGCGCAGTGGCTGGCATGGGCGCACTGCTGGTACTGGCCAGCGAGTAGATCAACCTCCGACTCCATGGCTGGTGCTATGCTCGCCGGTCATGGTTCTGATCGTCAAATGGTTGCTCAGCGCCACAGCCTTGCTGGCCGTGGCCGCGCTCTACAGCGGGGTTGAAGTTGCCAGCTTCGGCTCGGCCCTGGTGGCTGCGCTCTTCATTGGCCTGTTCAATGTTTTTTTGCGGCCGCTGCTGATCTTGCTGACCCTGCCTGTCACGATCATGAGCCTGGGCCTGTTTCTGTTTGTCATCAATGCCCTGCTATTCTGGATCGCCGCCAACATTCTGGAGGGCTTTCAGGTGCAGGACTTTGGTGCTGCCTTGCTGGGCTCGCTGATTTACTCGGGGTTTGGCCTGGTCATTGATTCAGCGCTCCAGCGCCTGTTCCCTTAGCCGTCCCTCCATCTGGCGTAGACGCGTGTCCACAATCGACATCTCGATATAGTCACCGCCACCTGACTTACGGGCCAGGTCTTGAGCCGCCTTGAGACGGTTGCGCGCAGCTTCGTAATCCTGATGCAGAGCAAAGGCCTCGGCCTCGGCGCGTATGGCGCTCACCGTACGCCCCTGGGCGGTATTGGCGGCAGCCAATAGCTGCCAAGCCTGGGCATCGCGCGGATGCTGGGCCAGCCAAGTTTGAAGTTGCTGCGCCGCCAACCCGGATTGCTCCGTGCGGGTCAAAGCCTGTGCCGCCAGAAACTGCTCCGGGCGGGGCAGTTTGCCCGACAGCTTGAGCAAGGGATTAAGCCATTCCAGCGCCTTCTGCGGCTGATCTTTTTTCAGGGCCAGCTCTGCGCCCAGCAGACAAACCAGCCGACCCGCGCCTGTGTTTGCGCCTGTATTCCCACTTATGTCAGCACCTGCGAGTCCGCTTGTGGCAGCGCGGGTGTCTGTTGCTGCGCCTGCGAGGGCGCGAGTGTCGGGGCCTGAGCTTTTGCGGACCAGGGCATCGAGTTGCGTCAACCATGGCTCGGCCTGAGTCAAGTCGCCCAACTCCATCTGGGCCCTAATTGCAGCGTACAGCACGCCCGCGTGTTGCGATGGGTCAGCAGACTGTGCTGGCAAAGTCTGGGCCAGTCGCACCAGCGTGCGCCAACCCTCCTGCCCGCTCTGGCTGAGCGCGCGTGCCCGCGCAGATACCAGGGCGTGCTCCATCGACTGCGACGTGCCTGCTGTGTTGCCCAACAACTGATGGCGCGCCTGCATGTCGGCAATTCGCTCGGTAGTCAAGGGGTGGCTGCGCAGATAAGGGAACCCCCCGGTGTCGTTCAGCCGCGAGGCTTGCTGCAGTTTTTCGAACATGGAAACAAAACCTTGTGGCGCAAAGCCTGCCTGGGTCATCACCCCATAACCCACTCGGTCAGCTTCCCGCTCCATATCCCGCGAAAAATTGAGCTGTCCTTGCACCGCTACGGCCTGCCCACCAGCAATCACGGCGCTAGCTGCCTGGGGGTTGGAGCCAACGGCCAGGGCGCCCAAAATCATGGCCGCCACCACCCAGGGGCCCTGCGCCTCCTGGCGGCTGACCATACGGGCAATATGCCGTTGGGTCACATGGCTGAGCTCGTGCGCCATGACCGAGGCCAGCTCGTCAGCGCTGCTGACTGATGCAATCAGGCCCAGATGCACCCCCAGATAGCCGCCCGGGAGGGCAAAGGCATTCACGCTGCGGTCCCGGCCCAGCAGAATGTCCCAGGCAAAGCGCTGTTCCAGCTCCGGCAACAACTCACCCCGGGCACGGGCCGAGACCAGTAGGCGCTGCCAGACCCCCTGCACATAGTCACCCAGCACCGGGTCATCCAGGTAGTCCGGGTCCCGATAGAGTTGCCGCACGATGCGGTCGCCCAGCCGACGTTCAGCGCCGATGCTCATCTCAGCGCCGTCGCCCAGGGCTGGCAACGGTGAAGCTGGCTGAACGGGTACCGCGGTTGCACCCAAAAACAGGGTCAGCGCAAGTCGCGCCACAGTTGGTCGGCCAATCATTGAAAATTTCCACATGCCCGTATGATGCGACAAATTCACTTTGGTTTCGTAAATCTGCCCATGAGCACACTCACCCACTTTGACGCCCACGGCCAGGCCCACATGGTGGATGTGGCCGCCAAGCAAAGCACCCACCGCATCGGCGTGGCCACCGGCCGCATCGAGATGCAGGCGGCTACTCTGGCTCTGATTGAATCAGGCACCGCCAAGAAGGGGGATGTGCTGGGCATCGCACGGGTGGCAGGTATCATGGCGGCCAAAAAAACCAGTGAACTCATTCCCTTGTGCCACCCGCTTGCGCTCACCCGCGTGGCCATCGAGTTCAGCACCCAGGCCGCTCAGGGCGATACTTCCGCTCAGGTCAACTGCATCGCTACGGTTGAAACAGTAGGGCCGACCGGGGTCGAGATGGAAGCGCTGACCGCGGTGCAAGTCGCCCTGCTCACCATCTACGACATGTGTAAGGCCGCCGACCGTGGCATGACCATGACCGGCGTGCGACTACTGGAAAAACATGGGGGCAAGTCGGGCAGCTTTGTAGCCACCTGAGTTGCCCCCGGAACTCGCGCAGTTTCTGCGCGAGGCCAGTCACTAAATCAGCTTACTTGTTGACCGGTGAATCCGGGTCAAGCAGCAAGGCCATGATGTGCTTCATCTGGTCTTCTTTCAGGACGCCCATGTGCCCGGCGCGCGGCATCTGCGAGCAGGCGTTATAGGCGCGTGAATTGTAGATCTTGCCCCAGGTGTACTGGATGACTGCGGCCGACTCAGGCGCGTACAGGTTTTTCACGCCGCGGATCTTGCCGTAGTTGTACAGGCTGGGGCCCAGGGTGCCGTATGAGATTTCTTTCTTATCGATTTGGTGACAGTTGTAGCAGTTGCCGCCGTTGGCGGAGCCCGCCTTGTCTGACCAGGTCATGCCGCGACCATTCTGGGCAATTTTTTCACCCTCCTTCCAGTCGCCGATGTAGTAGCCACCAGCAGGCCACTTGATCGTGGCCAAATTGGCCGCTTCTATCTGCTTGGCCAGTTTCTCATCCAGTGGCTTGCCCGATACATCGGCCACCATGCACTCGCGGTTGGCCGCGTCCTGTACCAGCCTATCCGTCTTGGCGATGCCCTGATCACGGAAAGAAGCCTTGGCGACTTCAGCGGTCATCTTGTCGAGCTCGGCGCTACTGGGCAGGGTGGAGCAGCCCACCAAAAGGGCCGCAGAGGCAGCCAGCGTGCTGGCGATTAGGAGTTTGCTTTGCTTTTTCATGAAAATTCTCCGCGATTCTTAGCGCTTGATGGCTGGCGCAATGCTTTCGGCGCCCTTGGCGTTCACACCCATGTAGGTCCCCAGGGCAATGGTGGCATCTGAGCCAAACAACGGATAGGGGAAACGCTGCTGGCGGTAGCAATCATTCAAGCGCAGTTGCATGCTCCACATTTGTCCGTTGGAGACACGGTAGGCCGGCCAGGCGGCAAAGCCGATGCCATTGCCCGGGTTTTTGGTCAGATTGGGCAGATCCTGCAGACGGATACGTTTGCCATCTTCCCCGTGGCAGGAAGCGCAGGAGAAGTCATGGCTGCCGCCGCGCATGAAAAACAGGCGCTTGCCCACCTCATACATCACCTGTTCCTCGGCGTACGACTGCGACAGGTTGAACTTCATGCCGCGCGATTCGGCAGCAATCCAGGTGGCCAGCGCGGTCACATTGGCCATTTCACCCTTGCCAAACGGGGTCTTGGCAATTTCAGCGCCATTAAGGCCCTGCAAGGTCTCCATGCAGGTCACCAGGCGGGATTCCAGGTCTTGCACCCGTTTGGTGTCGGCAAAGTAGCGCGGCAGGGAGACAAACGCGCCCTTGACCACACCGGGGCCCTGGCCCAAGTCACATTGCTCCAGTGAAGCGTTTTTGGGGCCACGCTTTTTCTTCCACAAGTCTTCGCCCTTGGCTTCATACAGTTCGGCGGGGTTGCCATCGGCCAGCAAGGCGCGGTATTCAGCAATACCATCGGCTGCAGACTTCTGCGCGAAGGCGCCCGTCATGGCCAAGCTGGCCGCTAGGGCAGTTGCTCCAAGAATCAGTTTTTTCATTGTCGACCTCTCGTTTGAGTTATTGCCATCAAGACACGGTGGCTTCGTCGGTGCGGCTGTCGCCCTTGTTGTCTTTCCAGCTCACCTTGATCTTGTCGCCCTTGGCCGCGCCCTTGACCACAAATTGCATGAACGGGTTCTTCGAGACCGCCGGGCCCCACTCGGCCGTCATCACCACCTTGCCGTTGTGCTCGGCCTTCACTTCGCTGATGAAGTGCGCCGGCACCAGCTTGCCGGACGAGTCTTTGCGCTGGCCTGACTCCATCTCGTGGCTCATGAGCACCCGTACGGTGGTTTTGTTGCCTGCGGCTTGTGCGCGTATGCGCATCGGATCTGACATTTTGATACTCCTAAATCTGTATGAATCGGTTCTTGCTTGCGCTGGCGCTTAGCCGCCGCAACCACCCAGAGTGACTTTGACTTCCTTCTTGGCGTAGAAGGCTTTGTTGTCGTTGGTGATGGCCACCGCGTACACGTCCGAGGACTGGCCCATCTTGACGCGTACGGCAAAGTTGGCTTCCACGTCGGCGGTGACGTTAAAGAAGGCGGCCAGAGCGGCCGGATTTTTCTCCACCAGCACCAGCACGCGCTTGACGTTGGGCAGGCTTGAGCTTGCGGTCAGGGGCACCACAGCGCCGTTTTCAGCAATGTCGGGGCCACCAATGGTGACGTCTTTGCTCTCCATGGGAGCAGCAGCACCCATGGCTTTGGCCACATCAGCAGCCGTTTTGGCTGCAAAGGCAGCTGTTTCATAGGCTGCTGCCTGTTGCGGCATGAGGCCGGTGCCAGCCAGCAGGCCAGCCACAACAGCGCTTTGCTTGAGTGTCTCGCGACGTGTTTGCATGAGTTGCTCCTTGTTTAAGTCCATGCGTAGTAATAAATGAAGCGGTAACTATACCCGTTTGAACAAAATACCGCTAGGGGTTTACTTTCCAGCGCCTGCTGCCAACCAATTGGCAATCGTTTTGGCGTCTGCATCGCTGAGCGACTGGGCTGGCATGGGGATCGGGCCCCAGACACCGGCGCCACCGGCCTTGATCTTGCCCGCCAGGTAGTCTGCCTTGCCAGCATGTTTTTTGGCGATTTCAACAAAGCTTGGTCCCACCAGCTTTTTATCCACGGCATGGCAGGCGGTACAGGTATTTTTCTGCAGCAAGGCCATGACCGCTTTGCCGTCTGCTGCAGCACCAGCCTCGGCCTTGGCTGTTGGCTTGGCTTCTGGCTTGGCTGCTGCCTGGGGAGCCGCAGCTGCCTGGGCCACCTTGGCAGCTTCTCCATCCTTGGCTTCAGGCTTGCTGGTATCGGCACCACGCTGCGGTCCTACCAGTCGGTTTTGCTGGGCCAGGTTGCCGTGGGCATCACGGGCATAGGCTGGCAGCATCGACGCCACCTTGGGCTCAGCCACACAGTCCTTCATGCAGGCCACATTTTTCGCATCCGGCTTGGCCTTGGCGTTTCCCAACTCCTTGCCCGGCCAAAGGGCGTGGTCCTGCGTCATGCCGTTGCGGTTGGGCATGCGGTTCTGCACATCCTTGATGTTCTTGTCGGACAACACAAAGTCGTCGGGCAGGATGCCGCCCAGATTAAGCAGGAAGGCAGTCACCGCATATACCTCTTCGGTGCTCAGTGATTTAGGCGCATTCCAGGGCATGGCGCGGTTGATGTAGTCCCAAAGGGTCGAAAGGGTAGGCACCTTCATCAGGGTGGTACGACCGGGAAAGGACGGATCATTGAGGCGGGCGACGCGGCCGGTCTTGATGTCCTCGGCGGTGGTGCCCCCGACCAGCGGGCTGAACACTTCACCCGATTCGCCAAAGATGCCGTGGCAGTGGGCGCACTTGCCTTCCCAGACATCCTGACCCTTGGCCACGCTGCCAGAACCCTTGGGCAAGCCCTTGAAGTCGGGGCGCACATCGATATCCCAGGCCGCCACCTCCTTGGGGGTGGCATCACGGCCGATACCCGCATACTTGTTGGGCTGGGCCAGTGCGCCTGCGGTAGCGCTCAGTAGTGCCGCGGCCAGGGCTAGATTAAGAAACCTGGACATTTTTCACCTCACCGTTTTCTTGCACCAGCCATGACTGAATGGCGTTGTTGTGATAGATCGATCGTGTGCCGCGCTGGGCTCGCAACTGTGTGTAGTTGGGCTGTACATAGCCGGTGTCGTCGGTGGCACGGCTCTGGATGATGGCGGGCTTGCCGTCCCAGATCCATTCCATGTTGAAACGTGTCAGCGCCTTGCTCATGGCTTCATGGGCTAGCCGGGCGCGGCGCCAGTTGCGACCGCCATCGACCGAGACGTCCACATGCTTGATCTTGCCGCGACCCGACCAGGCCAGCCCGGTGATCTGGTAGAAGCCCTTGTCCAGCAAGACCTGGCCGCCGGAAGGCGTGGTCACCACACTCTTGCATTCCTGGATGCTGGTGTATTGGCGATGCAGTCCGCCGGGCATCAAGTCGATATAGTGCACCGCCTCGTCCTTGGCGGCGTAAGGCATGTCACCCACTTCAATCCGACGCAGGTACTTGACCCAGCTCACGCCCTGCACGCCCGGCACCACCAGGCGCAGCGGGTAGCCCTGCTCTGGCCGCAGCATTTCACCGTTCTGCCCGTAGGCAATAAAAACTTCGCCCGACTTGATCAGGTCCATCGGGATGGTGCGGGTCATGGACGAGCCGTCCGCACCTTCAGCCAATACAAACTTACCCTTCTTCAGGTCAGCGCCGGCCAGCTCCAACAGGGTGATCAGCGGCACCCCGGTGAACTCGCTGCAAGAAATCATGCCATGGGTGTATTGCACGGTCGGCACAGCGACATTGCCCCACTCCATGCCGGTATTGGCGCCGCACTCGATGAAGTGAAAGCGTGAAACCGCAGGCAGGCGCATGATCTCGTCCATGGTGAACACCTTGGCCGACTTGACCAGCCCGTTGATCATCAGACGATGCTTGGAAGGATCAATATCCCACCAGCCCTGGTGATGGCGCTCAAAGTGCAGGCCACTGGGGGTGACCATGCCAAACAAGGATTGCAGCGGCGCAAACGAGACCGAGGCCTGCGTGGTCTGGGTCAGCCCTGGGCTGGGCCGGCGCTGCACATTGGATTCAAATTTTGAGGGCATGCCATAGCCTTCGGTGGCTACACCTTGGCCAAGCCCAGTGCTGTGCGCAGGCAGATTGATGATGTTGGGGTCGCCACCCTCGGTCGGAATCGGATTGCCCTGGGCCAAAGCCATGGCACTGCCAGCCCCGGCTGCGGCGGCAGCAAACGCGTTGCGAATAAAACTGCGCCGCCCTTGTTTGGCCTCGCTCAGAACGGTCTGAATGCCGCCCTTGTCCAGAAAATTCTCAGGCGCCTTGATGACGCGACCCGAGACGGACTGATCTTGCATGAAACACTCCTCATTACTTTGCGCGAACCTGAATTGCACCTTCACTGAATCGCCCATCAATCGTTCGTAAACCCTTGCTTCAACTCACGCAATATGCTTGCTCGAACGTTGCCAGACTTTCAATGTCTGCGCTGATTTTCCATCATCTTCTCACTCGCTTGGAGAGCTTTCAGCGGACAAGAAAAAGGGTTGTCAATCAGCACTAATCAGCACTAGGGAGCAAGGCGTCAGCGCCTGTTCAAGAACACCAACTTAGATGCCCCCTAGGGTATATTGTAGCCCAAAAAAATCAACGAAATTTGTAGTGATCGCGGTTGAGCACTGCAGCGATCGAGTTGACCTCTTCCGGGAACAGACCCAGGTTAAGCGAGGTGTTGCACTGCTCCACCATGCCTCGCAAAAAACCAGGGGTGTTGATTCGGCCAGCCGGCTTGTAGATGGCGCTGCCGTCCCCGCCCACTTTCTGCTGATGACAGGCGGCGCATTTGTGCTCGGTCATCAGTTTTTGCCCTAACGCCAGATCGGCC
>Ga0075470_10000109_pt1 | contig 29295 bp, 25 predicted proteins | sample DEB19_08_DNA_4_FD_71482 | JGI IMG/M metagenome (GOLD analysis project Ga0075470, IMG submission 71482) | Aqueous microbial communities from the Delaware River and Bay under freshwater to marine salinity gradient to study organic matter... | ecosystem: Environmental > Aquatic > Marine > Coastal ... | reverse complement strand
GTTATGCCAAAGGGATTACTCCCATGGCAATCGCTAAAAGCATAGCTGAGGGGTTGGCTAAAAAAGTCATAGCAGCATCTATTGATGGTGTTGTTAAAGATGCATCCACTCCATTGAATACAGACTGCGAAATCAAATTGTTGACTTGGGATGATACAGATGGTAAATCAACTTTCTGGCATTCTTCAGCGCACCTCCTGGCTGAAGCGGTAGAAGCCACTTTTCCAGGTGTAAAATTCTGGGTTGGTCCTGCTATCGACAAAGGTTTTTACTACGACATGGATCTGGGGGGAAGACATATTTCTGAGGAAGAACTTCATTCACTTGAGAAAAAGATGGATGAACTGTCAAAGAAAAACAGTGAATATATCCGCAAGGAAATTTCCAAAGCAGATGCGGTTGCTTATTTCACTGAAAAAGGTGATGAGTATAAATTGGATCTTTTGTCTGGCTTAAATGACGGTGAAATTACATTCTATACACAAGGCGACTTTACCGATCTCTGCAGAGGTCCGCATATTCCGCACACAGGACTCATCAAGGCGATCAAACTTACATCTATTGCTGGTGCCTATTGGAAAGGAGATGAAAAAAATAAACAGTTAACACGCATATATGGCGTGAGTTTCCCTAATCAAAAAGAATTGGATGAGCATTTGCAAATGCTTGAGGAAGCCAAGAAAAGAGATCACAGAAAATTGGGAAAGGAATTAGGAATTTTCACTTTCGATGATGATGTTGGTCCAGGGTTGCCTCTTTGGATGCCCAATGGTACAATCATAATTGAGGAATTGGAAAAACTTGCAAAGGAAACTGAATTATCTGCAGGGTATAAGCGTGTTGTAACGCCGCATATCGCCAAAGAGAGCATGTATTTGACAAGTGGGCACCTGCCATACTATCAAGACAGCATGTATCCTCCCATGGAACTTGAAGGTGTGAAATACTACCTCAAGGCTATGAATTGTCCTCATCACCATAAAATATTCTCCGCTGAAAGCAGATCATATAAAGATCTTCCTTTGCGTTTAGCTGAATATGGAACATGTTATCGTTATGAGCAGAGTGGTGAATTATTTGGTTTGATGCGTGTGAGGTGCCTCCATATGAATGATGCGCATATTTATTGTTCAAAGGATGATTTTGCCAGTGAGTTTAGGGCTGTGAATGATATGTACATCAAGTATTTCAAAATATTTGGCATTGATAAATATGTAATGCGTTTGAGTTTGCATGATCCTGCAAAACTCGGACAGAAATACATTGATGAACCTGAACTTTGGAAAGAGACAGAGGAAATGGTGCGTCAGGTTTTAGTTGATTCAAAAATTCCATACGTAGAAGTTCCTGATGAGGGTGCTTTTTATGGTCCAAAGATTGATGTTCAAATTTGGAGTGCCATCGGAAGAGAATTTACATTAGCAACCAATCAAGTTGATTTTGCTCAAGGCAGAAGATTCGGTCTTCAATATACCAACCGTGAAAATCAATCAGAAACTCCATTGATTATTCACAGGGCTCCACTGGGTACCCATGAAAGATTCATCGGATTCTTGCTTGAGCATTATGCAGGTAAATTCCCTTTATGGTTGGCTCCTGTTCAAGTAAAAGTGCTTCCAATCAGTGATAAGTTTAACCAATATGCTTCTGAGGTAACTCAAAAATTGCTGAGTCTTGGCATTCGAGCTGAGTTGGACGACCGAGGAGAAAAAATTGGAAAGAAAATCAGAGATACAGAATTGTTGAAAGTGCCTTATATGTTTGTGATTGGTGAAAAAGAACAAACTGAAGGAATTGTTTCTGTTAGGCGTCAGGGCAAGGGTGATGCTGGTCAGTTCCCACTTTCAGAAATATTGACTACCTTAACATCCGAAATACAAAACCGGCATTCAAATTAAATTTAAAAAGCAGAAATAACAACTTCCTCCTGTTGCCGTCAGGATAGTTGTACGAGACTATGGCATTACCAAACAGACCCAATTACCAAGGTTCAGGTGGACCAAGAGGTAAGTTTGCACCGAGAAAAGAAGCAGAACATCGTATCAATCATTTCATCAGAGTTCCACAAGTTAGATTAGTTGGCGACAATGTAACCATGGGTGTTTATCCTACCCAAGAAGCATTGAAAATAGCTCAACAACAACAGTTGGATTTGGTAGAAATTTCTCCACAAGCAGATCCTCCGGTTTGTAAGGTCATTGATTACAACAAGTTCCTATACGACAAGAAGAGGAAAGAAAAGGAAATGAAAGCCAAAAGTAAAACAGCTGAGTTAAAAGAAATTCGTTTTACTCCTGGTACAGATGACCATGATTTTGATTTCAAAGCTCGTCATGCTGAGAACTTCCTAAAAGAAGGGAACAAGGTAAAAGCATATGTTCAATTCAAAGGCCGTGCTATCCAATTTAAAGAAAGAGGAGAGTTGGTTTTATTGAAATTTGCTGAACGCTTAGCGGAAATAGGCCAGGTAGAAGGCCTACCGAAGTTGGAAGGTAAAAGAATGTTGATGGTGATAGCTCCTAAGTCGCAGAAAAAGAAATCAACGGGCGGATCAGCTGCTTCAGAATAATTTCCCTTTTAAATATTGCTTCCTTTTTTCCATTTACCACTTCGTAGGTAAAGAAAGGATAGTGTAAAAATGGATAGCCAATACACCCATTCTGATCCCCATCCCCATACAATGGAAAGGTTGTATACTTCCATCACTAGATAGACATAAACACAGTAAAGAATGATGGTAAAAATTTCAATCAACAGATTGATTTTTGTGTTTCCTGTACCTGTTACTGCATTGAGACAAATGGTGGATACCGACATAAAAAGGATGGCAATGCATACAACCCTGAAAACAGGAATTGCTAATAAAAGAAATGCAGGATCCTGATTGAACAATCCTAGAATTTGACGTGCAAAAAATTGCAATGGAATAAACATTACAAGTGTTGATCCAAGACTTAATGTGACAATCTTTTTGATGAGCAAGTTTACTTTATCTTGTAGGCCTTGACCAATGATATTTGATACCATTGTATTTGAGGTTGCGGCAAAAGCCCAAATAAATATTCCAAAAAAGCCAAACATCAACCTCATAACTTGACTGACATCTAAGGCAAGACTGCCATCATGAGAGACAAGTATGAAGAAGAATTCCCAACTGACAATGCTAATGGCATATTGTAAAATCAATGGGGATGATTGTACCAATATTGTTTTGGTTGAAGACCAGTTGAATTTCATGTTTTCAAAAAGTCCAAAGCGGCTCGACATTCCCTTGATACCAATCACCAAAAAAACAACGCCCATTCCGAGGAATTCAGCAATAATACTTGCATAAGCGGCACCATTGAAACCAATTTTTGGTAAACCAAGATTGCCAAAAATTAAGCCGTAGTCTAATACAATATTTGAAATCGTTTCAGCCAGTGTACCATAGATCAATAATTTGCTTTGGTTGGTGCCTACAAGTAATCCATTTCTCATCTGATACAAGTATAAAAATGGAAGTCCCCAGATCCTGATTCTCAAAAAATCAATGGTCGGTTGATAGATATCCTCGTTGGTGAATTTTTTGAATACAATTGGGGCGGCTGTATGGGTAATAACAATTCCAAAAATGGCAATGAAAAAACTGATATAAACACTCTGAATGAATAGACTTCCAATTTCTTTTAACCTGTCCTGTCCGGCCCTTCTTGAAATCAATGCCTGCAGACCATTGTTGAGACCGAATCCGATTACTGAAAATATCAAATAATATACACCTGTTACACCTGAGGCCCCCAAATAGCCTTCACCCAACTGAGACAGAAAAAAGCTGTTGATCAGAAAATTAAATTGTGGAACCAGTATCGCGAAACTGATGGGAAGCGACATCTGGAGGATTTGTTTATAGCTAACTTCTAATTTTAAGCTTTCACTCATAGGGTTATTAAAAACTGGCGGCAAAGTAAGTTATTCTGGCCATCTGATTCATACCCAAAAGCATTAAATTTGTTCTATGCTTCAACACCTCATTCAACCTTCATTTGAATACGGTTCTACCAGCTCATCCATGGGCTCAGGGAATTTTCATTTGTGTGTTGAATTTGGTAGTTGTTATCTTTCGATTTTGGTCTTTGATGACCATAAAGTTCCCATCAGCATAGAGGCGTATACTTTAAAAGAAGGTGTAGATGTGTATACACTTGAATATATTCTGCAAAATGAAAAATATAAAAACATACACTTTGCGAATGTTTTTCTGGTAGCGAATGGGCCCGACAATTGCTTGATTCCTGATAAATATTTCAAAACACATCTTGTTGAGAGTATCTATAAATCCATTCAAGGAGATGCCAGTGAAGTTCACATCGCCCATGATGAAGTTGATAAATGGGAATTGATGAATGTTTATGGAGTTGACAAGTTTATCTATCATTTCATGATGGAACAATTCCCACAAACTAAAATTTTGCATTTTGTTTCATTGGGACTGAATACCGTTTTTAAAAACAACCTCGAAGATTTGGATGCTTTCATGAAATTATATTTCAGTCCAAATTATTTGACCATCCTCCTTGTTAAGGGGGCACAATTACAATTTGCGCAGTCAGTTTACTATGAGACCGCTGAAGATGCGATATACCAGGTGTTGAATCTTATCGAAAAGCATGATATGGATCTTTCTACCGTGAAAACTTTGGTAAGTGGTCATATCGATGCAGATTCTTCTACATGGAAGGAATTGAGAAAATATATCCTGGATATAGACTTTGAAGATTCTTTGATTGAACAATTTGTCACGGATGACAGTCTCTCTGTTAGTTCACATTTTTTTACTCCTCATCTTCAGGTTTTGCAATGCGTATAATCAGTGGAGAATTGGGTGGGAGAAGGATTAACCCGCCTGCAAATATGCCTCATACCAGACCAACTACTGACATTGCCAAAGAAGGTTTATTCAATATTATTCAAAATAATTTAGTGCTGGAAGATGTAAGATCTCTAGATCTTTTCGGTGGAACAGGTTGCATCAGTTATGAACTATTTTCAAGAGGTGTAAGGGATTTGACCATCGTGGAAAAAGATCCGGCCATGTTTGCTTTTATAAAAAAAACAGCATCAGTATTAGGCGTTGATCCTCTTCATTTAATTTTTTCTGATGTATTCAAATACATTCAGAGTTGTTCAGAGAAATTTGATTTCATTTTTGCTGGTCCACCTTATGCGTTGGGCAATATTGAGGATTTACCCAAACTGATATTTGAGCAAGGATTATTAAATCCTAATGGTTGGTTTGTATTAGAGCATACGCCTAGAAATAATTTTCAACAATTTCCATTTTACAGGACAGAGCGAAAATATGGAACTACCATTTTCTCCATTTTTGTCAATCGTCCCACAAATATTGAAGGGCAATGAAGAAATTAGAAGCAAGAGCTAAATACAAAGAAATTCGCGTTGCCCTTACCCAAAGAGAATTGAATATTAAGCAGGATTTACTGCTGATAAAATTTCAAGAGATTTCTCTTCCTTATGCTCAAATAGTTCACACGTATATTCCAAAATATGCAAGCAATGAACCAGATCCAGGACCAATGGTGGATTGGATGAGGTTTAGGGATCTTGGACTCAAAATATCATATTCCAGAATCAACACATCTGATTTTAGTATGCAGCATTTTTTGCATGACGATGAAATGTTTTTTCAGGAAAATTCATTTGGTATACCAGAGCCTGTAGGTGGAGTTGAAATTTCTCCTGAAATGATTGATATCGCGTTTGTTCCTTTACTGGCTTTTGATACAGAAGGGAATCGCATTGGGTACGGAAAAGGTTATTATGACCGCTTTCTGGCCAGGTGCAGAAAAGATATCATTACCATTGGACTCTCTTTCTTTCCGCCACTGGATAAAGTGGACGACATCGATTTCTTCGACAAAAAGATCGATTTTTGCATAACACCAGAATGTGTATATGCTTTTTAAAAACGTATATCTCCGTTCATTCAGATTATTTCTGTTTCCTCTGTCGTTATTATATGGCGGAATCCTCATGTTAAAGAATTATCTGTACGATAAGAAAATAATTGAAAGTATTGAGTTCAACATCCCCATCATTGGAGTTGGTAATCTTTCCATTGGAGGAACTGGGAAATCTCCCATGGTAGATTACTTGGCCGGCTTATTGAAATCTCATTTTCCTATCGCGACACTCAGTAGGGGATATCGAAGAAGAACTTCGGGTTATGTATTGGCAAATGAATTATCTACTTCCATTGAAATCGGTGATGAGCCCATGCAATTTCATTTATCTCATCCAGAAATAGCCGTGGCGGTAGGAGAAAAACGTATTGAAGCTGTCCCTCAATTGCTTTATGATCGTCCAGATACAAAACTGATCATATTGGATGATGCTTTCCAACATCGAGAAATCAAAGCGGGACTGGATATCCTGTTAACGGATTATTCCAATCTATACACGCGTGATTTTTTTCTTCCCACCGGTGATTTAAGAGATCAAAAAAGCAGCGCCCATCAAGCAAAAATTATTGTTGTTACAAAGTGTCCGCCTTTATTAACGCACGAAGAAGCATTAGCTATTAAAAATGAATTGAACTTACTTCCGCATCAACAACTATTTTTTACATCGATTGAATATGGTGATCCATATCATATCATTACAAAAGAGAAAAGACAATTGACAAAACAAGATGAAGTTTTGTTAATATGTGGCATTGCAAATCCTGAACCACTTACGAATTACATACATGAGATTTCAAAGACATACGATGCTATTTTTTACAGGGACCATCATATTTATAACATCGATGATCTTTCTGATATGAAAATGAGATTTGATCTTATTCATTCGGAAGAAAAAATGTATCTTACTACTGACAAAGATGCAGTTCGCCTTGTAAAATTCAAAGACCGCATCATGAACCTTCCCTTTTATGTATTGCCAATCAGCTTGAAATTTCTTTTTAATCAGAAAGAAGTATTTGATCAATTGATTTTGCAGTATCCAATAAGTTTTTATCAGAATATTGGTTCTGATATAGTACAATAATAAATATGCCACGAAAAGAAAAAAAGAAACGAAACAAAGAATATAAACGACAGCCTACACTTTATAAAGGCAGATTGGAAATCACAAGATCTGGAATGGGATTTGTGGTGGTAGAGGGGCTGGAAAAAGATGTGATTATTCGTCCCAATGATTTTAATAAAGCATTTCATGGTGATCTGGTAAGGGTAGAGGTTACCAAGGGAGATGCGAAGTCAGGCAGAATGCAAGGTGTGATTGTGCAGGTCATTGAACGAAAACAAAAGCAATTTGTAGGAGTAGTTGAAGTAAACAGAGATTTTGCTTTTTTTATACCAGATACAACCAAGCCCATTCCTGATTTTTTCATACCTGCCAATTTACTGCATGGTGCAAAAGATGGACAGAAAGTAATTGCTCAGATTGTTGCTTGGGAAAAAAATGATAAACGTCCGCGTGGCGAAGTCGTGGAAGTTGTTACTCCTGAAAAAGAGGCTGATCTAGCCATGAAGGAAATTCTTATACAACAGGGTTTTCCGCTTTCTTTTACCGATGAAGTAATGGAAGAATCATCCAGGATCCCTGATCTTATATCAAAAACTGAGATTAAGAAAAGGAGGGATATGCGTGATACCCTCACATTTACCATTGATCCTGTTGATGCAAAAGACTTTGATGATGCAATTAGTTACAATAAACTGAAAAACGGTCATCTCGAAATTGGTGTTCACATTGCAGATGTGAGTTTTTATATTGATGAAGACAGCGCATTGGATGTTTCTGCATATGAAAGAGCAACATCTGTGTATTTGCCAGATCGAGTTGTGCCCATGTTGCCTGAACGAATTTCTAATGAACTCTGTTCTCTTCGTCCACATGAAGACAAGCTTACATATTCATGTGTTTTTCAAATCAATGCAAAAGGAGAGATCAAGGATTGTTGGATGGGAAGAACTGTTATACATTCTAACCACCGATTTACATATGAAGATGTGCAGGAAATTATTGAAACTGGAACAGGTCTTTATGACAAAGAGGTATTGCATTTAAATGAGATTGCCCGAAAGTTCAGGGCAAAGCGTATGAAAGAAGGAGCCATTAATTTTTCATCTCAAGAAGTCAGATTCAAATTGGATGAAAAAGGAACGCCCATTGGAGTGGTAATAAAGGAAAGCAAAGAATCACATCAGTTAATTGAAGAATTGATGTTGTTGGCCAATCGAATGGTGGCAGAGAGAGTTTCTAAAATAAAATTGTCTGATAAACCCATCCCATTTCCTTACAGGATACATGATCAACCCGATGAAGAAAAATTGATCCCCTTCGTAGAATTCGCCAAGAAATATGGGTATCATTTTAGCACAAAGTCTCCGGATGACATCGCTAAATCATTTAATGATATGCTTTCAAGGGTTCAAGGTCTACCTGAGCAAAGGGTGTTGGAGCAGATGGGGATCAGAACCATGGCAAAAGCTGTCTACACATCCAAAAATATCGGTCATTATGGTTTAGGATTTGAGCATTACTGTCATTTTACCTCTCCCATCAGAAGATACCCCGATATTCTGGTTCATAGGGTGCTTACAACTATATTGGATAATGATCCCAAGGCCGATAAGAAGATCGAGCAAAAATGTATTCATTCAAGTGAGAGGGAGCGGGCAGCAATGGAGGCTGAAAGAGCAGCCAACAAATACAAGCAGGTAGAATTCATGAAACAGTTTTTGGGTGATGAATTTGATGCAGTAATTTCTGGTGTGGCAAGCTTTGGATTCTGGGCAGAAACGGTAGATCAGAAATGTGAAGGTTTAATCAGTGCAACTTCGTTGCTCGATTATGATGATTTTGTTTATCACGAGGCTGAATATGCTCTGATTGGGAAGCGCTCTGGCTGGGCATTTAGAATAGGAGATACGGTAAAAATTAAAGTAGTTGCAGCCAATCTTTCAAAGCGTCAGTTGGATTATGAATGGATCATGGATATTGGATTCAAAGGGGCATCTATTTCTACCAGAAAAAATAAACGATAAGAAAGCTTCATTTGTTATCTTCGAAGCATTGATCCAATCAATTTATGTCTTCCATAGAATCACTTCAGATATCTTTTGAATCATATTTCAATCACAGGCATTTTCCTTTGGTTCCTGAAACGCTGTATAACCCTTTGGAAGATTTTCTTTCAAACAGTGGAAAAAGAATTCGTCCAGTGCTTTGTCTTTTGGGAAACGAGCTGTTTGATGAGATTCATTCAGATGCATATCATTTAGCGGCAGCGGTAGAATTGTTTCACAATTTCACATTGGTTCATGATGACATCATGGACAAAGCACCATTGCGTAGGGGAAAGCCTACCGTGCATCAGATCCATGGAGAGTCGACTGCATTGCTGGGCGGTGATGTAATGATGGTCGTTGCATATGATTATCTCAACAAAATTGAAAGTCCGCATCTAAAAAAAGTAATTCATCTGTTTAATAAGACAGCCAAAGAAGTTTGTCAAGGACAGCAGTTGGATATGGACTTTGAGAAAATGGATGCGGTGGGATTGGATGAGTATATTCACATGATTCAATTAAAGACTTCTGTCTTGCTTGCAGCTAGTTTACAGCTCGGAAGCATCATTGGAGGTGCCAGCGAATATAATCAAGGCCATCTATATGAATTTGGCAGAAATCTTGGTATAGCTTTTCAAATTCAAGACGATTATTTAGATGCATTTGGTGATCCATCAAAATTTGGTAAACAAGTTGGCGGGGATGTTCAGAGCAATAAAAAAACTTTTTTGCTGATTCATGCATTGGAGACCGCAAAAGGTGATGACTTGGATGAATTACATCGATTGCTGAAACTTCAATCAACTGATAAAGTTGAAAAAGTATTGGATATCTACAGAAGGTGCAGTATTGATGAGTGGGCAAATACACTCAAAGAATCATACCTTAAAAAAGCTTATCATCATCTCGATGAAATTGCTGTTTCTTCCAATCGAAAACATACACTCAGGGCACTTGCGGAGTATCTCATTAAACGTGATAAATAAATTTTCCTTTGAAAAGTATATTTAGAAAAAAATCTCTTTCATCGTTGAGCAGTGAAGTTGATTTACATGCGCATAGCGATGGAGGTCTGAAACGTGTATTGACTGTTAAAGACCTTACACTCATGGGAGTTGCAGCTGTTATAGGTGGAGGTATTTTTACCACCATCGGATCTGCAGCTTATAATGGTGGTCCTGGAGTAATCTTTCTTTTTATGATCACTGCTGTAACATGTGGGTTTACTGCATTGTGTTATGCAGAATTTGCATCTAGGATCCCAGTTGCAGGAAGTGCGTATACTTATTCTTATGTGAGCTTTGGTGAAGTAGTTGCATGGATAATAGGATGGGCATTGATTTTGGAGTATGCCATTGGCAATATCGTAGTGGCCATCTCATGGAGTGCATATTTTAACAACATTCTACAAGCAATTGGTATTTCATTGCCAGACTGGTTAACCATTGGATACCAAACTGCCAGCATTCAGTATGATCAAGCTCTTGCAGCTGGGAAAGACACCTCTCAACTTATTTATTCTCATGCCCCTACTTTTTTGGGAATTCATTTCATTGTTAATCTACCTGCATTTGTAATCGTAGCATTGATTACTTGGTTGGCTTATGTTGGAATTCAGGAAAGCAAAAAAACAGCCAATGCGATGGTGATGCTGAAGATTGTTGTATTGATTTTAATTGCACTGGTTGGTTTCTGGTATATTTTTTCACATAATACATTGGACAATTGGAAGCCATTTCTTCCCAATGGAATGTCTGGTGTTTTGAAGGGGGTATCCGCAGTATTTTTTGCATATATAGGATTTGATGCAATTTCAACAACCGCAGAAGAATGCGCCAATCCACAGCGTGATTTACCCAAGGGAATGATATATTCTTTGATCCTTTGTACTGTAATCTATATAGTAACGGCATTGGTTATAACAGGGCTCGTTCGTTATTCTGAATTCCAATACGTAACAGACCCACTTGCTTTTGTATTTGAACGCATCAACATGGGAAAGGTTGGCTTTATTATTTCAATCAGTGCAGTAGTTGCCGCCTCCAGTGTATTGTTGGTTTTTCAAATTGGTCAGCCCAGGATCTGGATGGTGATGAGCAGGGATGGCTTGCTTCCTAAGTCATTTGGAAAAGTTGATAAAAAATACAAAACACCGGGCTTTTCAACCATTATCACAGGATTATTCGTAGGAAGTTTTGTGCTTTTCATTGATGATAAATTAATGACCGATCTTACCAGTATTGGAACCTTGTTCGCATTTGCTTTGGTAAGCGGAGGTGTGATGCTATTGCCACGAATCGAAAAACAAAAAGGAAAATTTTCATTGCCCTATATTAATGCAAAATGGATTTTTCCATTGTTGTATTTGATTTTTTTATATTTTTTCAATGAAAGAGTTATCGCTGCATTCACACACATTTCCGAAGAAGGTTATCAGGAGATATTATTTATGTTTTTTGTTTTGCTCGCTGGAGGACTCTCCTGTATTGCATTTGTAAAAAGTCTTTCATTGATACCATTGTTGGGCGTTAGCTGTTGTATGTATCTCATGGTGGAAATCCCGGCAAATAGCTGGTTGGTATTTTTTGGTTGGATGTTATTGGGATTGATGATTTACTTTTTTTATGGTAGAAGAAAGAGTAAGCTGAATGTATCATGAAGTTTCAAGAAGGTGACAAAATTATTGTGACTGCAACAGGTGAAAGAGGTTTTGTTGTTGAATGGATCAATAACAAAATGTTGACCATTGAAGTGGATGGGACACAGTTCCCAGTTTATGCCGATCAAATAGATTTTCCATATTTTGAAGAATTCTCCAAGAAGAAAACATTTGAACAAAAAAAGCATGTTGTAAGAGAAATTCCGAGAAAAGAAAAACGAATAGAAAAGAATGTTCCAAGAGATGGAGTACATCTTTCTTTTTTCCCCATCTTAGACAAGGATGTGTTCGATGAAAATCTCTTTTCATACTATCGAGTTTATCTATTAAATCATACCGATGATGATTTGTTTGTTCATTTCACAATCCTTTATAAGGATCTAAAAGATATAGAAACGAAGCATCAGATTACGGCTTTGGAAGATTTATATCTTTTTGATTTATCCTTTGATCGTTTAAATGATCAGCCTAAGATTTTATTACTGTTTTCCCTGGTCAAATCAAATCCACAAAAGGCAACCCAGTTTCAAGTGGAATTCAGACCAAAGCCCAAGCAGTTTCTAAAATTGTCTGAGAGTACCATTGAAGCGCACAATGCATCTTTTAATTTTCTTTTATTTGACAATTTTCCGAGTAAAGAGTTTGAATATCAAATGCCCCTCTCTGATAAAGAAGAGCCCATCGTGGACGATGGCACCATTGATCTATCTCAATTGTTAAAAGCCGGGTTTAAAGTGAAAAAAAAGGGTTGATTTCCTTTCAGATTTCCAGCCGTTTATTTATTTGTAGCTTTGCATTGCTGTAATTGCTATCGCGTTTCTTTGAAACGAGGAAAGTCCGGACAGCATAGAGCATCGCACCGGTGAACAGCCGGGTCTCGATTTATCGGGAACAGAAAGTGCCACAGAAAATAACCGTCCGCCTTTGGCGGATAAGGGTGAAAACGGGAGGTAAGAGCTCCCGGCAACCTCCAGTAATGGCGGTTGGGGGTAAACCTTGCGTGCTGAAATGCCACATAGGTTCTGGTAACGAAAGTTGGAGAATGACTCGTTCTCTCTGAAAAGGCCGGAATGGGTAGGCAGCTTGATTCTCCAGGGCAACCTGAAGAACAGATAAATGATAGCATGTAACAGAATCCGGCTTATTTATTGCAGCAAAAAGGCCTTCAAGATTGAAGGCCTTTTTTTTAATCAGAGCATCAACGAATTAGTTATTAGCAGTGTAGAAATTGAAATTGATTTCAGCATCAGCTGAATTAAATTCACCAACAGGATCTATTTTATAAGTTTCTTTAAATAATTTATTCAACTCAATATCAGATTTTTGTGCATAATAAGTAAAGTTGTTATTAATATTATAAGCATAAAATTCTGAGGTGGTTTTATCATCCTCGTGTTGAGAAATGAGGTATAAATTGACCAACTTGTACTGTTCGTAGAATTCAGTGTTTATTTCGAAGTCGCCATTAATCGACTCGGGTTGAATCAGTTTGAAATTTTTTAAATCCCGGATTTCATTTGCCATATTTCGATTTATTTCTCTGTCTGCTCTTCTGAAAAGCTTTGTATCGGGCATTGAAATTTTTACATTTTTGAAATCGTCTCCAGTTTCCAGGTGGATATAAAAATCAATGATGTTGCTGTCTGTTACATTCTTTGGTGTGTTTATAGATGCGAAATTGTTGATCGAGGTTAATGTAATCGTTAACAATAGGATAGAGGATCTGAATACCTTGAAAAGGCTGATCATCTTTGCGTTAAAGGGAGTGCTTTTTTTCATCATAGTTGCCTGAATTTCGTCTTTCATATAAAACAGTTTTAGAATTCTCATAAGCAAGTAACCGTTCTATCATTGGATGTCTTAGTAAAAAGAAACTGTGCTAAAACATCGTTAATTACTTTGTGTAATTGTGACGCAAAGATAATGATATATTGTCTAATTAAAACCTTAAAATCCTAAATATTTTAAAAAATATTCAAAAAATAATACGAATTGACTCTTATTTGATAAAAAACAACGAAAACAAGGCAGAATATTGAATGTTGTCTAAAAAAATCGAACTTTAAAAGCTAAAGTTGTAAAAAGTCTAAATAAAAAATAATTAAATACTTGAAAATCAATATTTAGGAAGAGGCTAGATTAAATCCAGGGCTTTTGCAAAAGTAGTTACAACTGGAACTACGGTTAATGATACCAAGGCTGGCAAGTAGAAATAAACAGCAACTGATAGTGCCAAAGAAAGGAAGAAAAGCATCCAGAACATATTTTTTTGGCTCTTTGTCATATCTTTTTGATTTATAGGCAAATTTAAAACAAGAAACTTTTAAACAGAAATTTCTGTTTCCACATTTATATTTTTAATGTGTAATCAATACACTTTATTGAAAATCCGTATCTTGTCGCGTTCCAACAATGACTGTTATGTTGCTTAGCATCTTTGTAAGATTTTCGACCAAACCTGGACAACAGTTAAAACTCACAGGGAATCTGCCTCAATTGGGTTCGGGTGATCCTGCTAATGCTGTTATGATGGAATACCATGATCAGCAGCATTGGAAAATAACTTTGAATTTATCCAACGCCGATATAAAAAAATTCACCTATCTACAATATCAATATATATATACTGATGATCATGGCAACTATGCTGAAGATTGGGGTGAAAACAGAAGAATCGATATAAAAGATTTATCTGATGGATCGATCTTGCTTGATACATGGATCGATATGGGTGCAATGCAGAATAATTTTTATACAGCCCCATTCAAAAATATTTATGGCAATAATCGTAAGAAAACATTCAAAAAGGACAAGCGCAAGAAATTTTTATTCAATGTTTGGGCTCCACTTTTGAAAGAACATGAATCAATTGTAATCGTAGGCAGCAATCAGTATTTTGGGAATTGGGATATCCAAAAAGGAATTCCCATGAAATTTAATGGCCATGCCTGGGCTGCACAAGTTGATGCAATAAGTGATCTGGGTTTTCTTGAATATAAGTACTGTGTTGTAGATCAGAAAGGTAAATTGCTTCGATATGAAAACGGATCTAATCGATTATTAAGCCAGCCAATTGCTGAAAATAATTTTATCATTCAGGATGGTTATGCAAGGTTGGATGATCAGTTCAAAGGAACTGGCATCGCAATTCCGGTTTTCAGTCTACGAACAAAAAAAAGTTTTGGAGTAGGGGAGTTTAACGATATTAAACAGCTTGTTGATTGGGCTTCAGATGTATCCCTGAAAATGATTCAACTTTTGCCTGTAAATGATACTATTTCAACCCATACGAAAGCTGATTCATATCCTTACGCAGCAATTTCTGCATTCGCGCTGCACCCATTATATATATCCATAGAAAGTATTGCAGGTGCAGAAAACAAAAAATTAATCAGCAATATTGTTAAGCATAAAAAGGAATTGAATCAATCTGAAGGAGTTTGTTATGAAGAAGTAATGAAATATAAACTTCATGCACTGCAGATTTTATTTGATGCTCAAGAGACGGATCTTTTTGAAGATGAATTGTTTATTGAATTTTATCAAAAAAATAAATCGTGGCTTCAGCCTTATGCAGTTTTTTCATTTTTGCGTGATAAGTTCAAGACAGCTGATACAACCCAATGGGAGGAGTTTCAATATTTCAGTCAATCTATCATAGATAAGCTTTCATCTCCCAAATCCACTTCCTATAAAAAAATCGCTTTTTATTATTTTGTTCAATATCATTTGCATCTTCAGCTCAAGAAAGCTCATGAGTACGCCAATAAAAAAGGGATTGTTTTAAAAGGAGATATTGCCATTGGAGTAAATAAACATGGTGTTGATACTTGGATGGACCCATCTCTGTATCATTTAGACATGCAAGCTGGAGCGCCTCCAGATGATTTCGCCGTTAAGGGTCAAAATTGGGGTTTCCCTACTTACAATTGGGAAGTCATGAAAAAGAACCATTATACATGGTGGAAACAACGTTTTGAGCAAATGTCTAATTATTTTGATGCTTTCCGTATTGATCATATTCTTGGTTTCTTCAGAATTTGGTCTATTCCCTCAGATGCTGTGGAAGGTATCATGGGGAGATTTGTTCCGGCCATTTCCGTTACAAAAAAAGAAATTACTTCAATAGGAATTGATTTTTCTGAAATTCGATTCTGTCATCCTTACATTACTGATACTGTATTGTGGGAGATATCTGCTGGTAATGAGGAGGGAGTAAAAAGATTTTTGAAACAAATGTCAGATGGTCGCTATCAGTTCAAAGAAGAGTTCAATACCCAATTAAAAATTGAAAATCATTTTAGTAAATTAGAAGAGTGCGATGAGCATGCAGAACTGAAACAAACACTATTTAATTTACATACGAATATTATATTCCACAAAGATCCTGCTGAACAAGATCATTATCATTTTAGGTTCAATGCTCAACAAACACTTTCATTTCATCATTTACCTTCAGATGAGCAAAATGCCTTGATTGAATTATACAACGACTATTTTTTCCATCGACAGGATGAGCTATGGAAAAAAGCCGCGCTTGAAAAACTTCCTGCCCTCAAAAGAAGCACAGATATGCTGATATGCGGTGAAGATCTTGGTATGGTTCCTAAAACTGTTCCCGAGGTGATGTCCTATCTCGGATTTCTATGCATGGAGGTTCAACGAATGTCAAAAAAATTAAATACACAATTTTTAAATCCTGCACACTCCGCATATCTGACTGTTGTAACACCCTCTACCCACGACATGAGTACCATCCGTGAATGGTGGTTGGAAGATAAAAAGGCTTCACAAAATTTTTTCAACCAAGAACTTTGGCAATATGGAGAGGCGCCACATGAAGCCAATGTGCATATTGTTAAGTCAATTATCCTACAGCACTTGGCTTCCCCTGCAATGTGGGCTGTGTTTCAGTTACAAGATTTGTTTGCAATGGATGAATCATTGAGATTGGTTGATCCATATAAAGAAAGGATCAATATCCCGGGTGATTCGAAACATTATTGGAGATATCGAATGCCAATTGATATGGAAGATCTTCAAAAGAAGAAAAATTTCAACGAACTGTTGCATTATTTCATCACATCTAATGGTAGGTAGTGCTTAGTATTAAATACTGGAAAAAAGAACTTGCTTTTCAACATCCTTTTACCATTTCAAAGGGAACAAAAACACATCAACCTGTTTTTATTGTTGAACTTTCATGGAGAGGTATTAAAGCATACGGGGAAGCCCCTGCAATTTCATATTACAACATCACAACAGAAAAAATGGCAGAAGACCTCGAAGCAAAGCGAACTGCCATTGAGAAATTTTCATTTACAGATCCCAAACGATTTTGGCATTTTTTGCATCACCTAATTCCAAACAATCCTTTTTTGGTTTCTGCGCTTGATATGGCAGGGTGGGACTTGTTTGGAAAAATCCGAAGACTTCCTTTGCATAAAATTTGGTGTACCGATATCGATAAGATACCTCTTACAGATTATACCATCGGAATGGATGTAAAAGAGAAGATGCTAGAAAAAATTCAATCTCATCCGGCTCCAATTTATAAGATAAAAGTAGGAGGTAAACAGGATCTTGAAATTCTTGAGGCAATCACTTCAACTACAAATGCACTCATTCGGGTTGACGCAAATGCAGGGTGGAACTTTCAACAGGCAGTTGAATTGCTGCCGGAATTGGAAAAATTTGGTATTGAATTCATTGAGCAGCCATTGCCAATAGATCAATGGCAAGAAATGGCTGAATTAAAGAAGAAATCGAACATTCCATTGATTGCAGACGAATCATGTGTATTTCTAAAAGATATAGAACCCTGTATCAATTCCTTTGATGGAATCAACATAAAACTTACAAAATCAAGTGGCATTACTCCAGCCATCGAGATGATAAAACTTGCCCGTAAGAACAACATGAAAGTCATGCTTGGATGCATGAATGAGTCCACCCTGGGAACTTCTGCAATTGTTCACCTTTCACCACTAGTCGATTATTTGGATGCTGATGGACCTCTGCTATTACAGGAAGATTTAGCAAGTGGGCTTACGCTTAAAGATCACGTATGGCAATTGCCAACAAATCCTGGACTAGGAATCGTTGTAAAAGAAGGATTATAGAATTTTATAGGAAATTCCAATTCCAACAGTTCTTGGATTGCCTAAATGAACGGCTCCAAAATCATATCCATAGATGAAATATTTTTTATCAGTTATGTTTCTCGCCCATAGATAGACATTGATGTTTGAAATCTTGAAGCCTATTTGAGCATGAATCAGCCCATATGCTTTTTGTTCAATTACATTTGTAACATCAAAATACTGTTTACCCGTGAATTGATATTGTAAGTTTGCCCAACATTCATTTTTGCCTAATTTCTTTTGATAGGTACTATTAAAAAATTGCGTCGTATTGGGGGTGAAAATCTGTTTGTTTTTGTCTAATTGCATTTGCATGCCATTGATTACGGTTGAATAGCGATCATATATTGCATTGGTGAATCCTGCATTGTATTGAAGAGTCAACCCACGAATAGGTTTTGCACTTATTTCCCATTCTAATCCTTTACTTCTTAAAATACCTGCATTTTTTGTAATGGTGAATGCATCTGGCAATACAAGAAAGGGAGTTTGAATGTTATTGACATGGTTATAAAATACAGCCAAGGCATATTGAATCGTTTTCTCTTTATTCATTCCTTTTAATCCTAATTCAAACATGCTTGAGAATTCAGGTAAAAATGCTGAAAGCGGAAGTTGGGAAGGATCACTTGAGATATTTGAAAGTCCACCTGACCTGAACCCTCTGCTGTAAGTTAGGTATATAAATTGTTGATCACCTATTACATAATTGAGGCCAAATTTTGGTGAAAATGCAGAGAAGTTTTTCTTTGCCGTAGTATCATTCAGTATGAGAAAAGGTGGATATGGTGTTTTTTCATACTCACTCTTTACGGTCAGTGAACGTTGTTCTTGGTCAAATCTTACACCAGCCTGAAATGACAATTTTTTGTTGAACTGGTAAGTTCCATGAGCATATCCTGCAATACCATTGATATTTGAATGGTTGTATGAGATGATAGAGAAGTTTTTATCAGGCACACCTATGAAACCTGCATCTTTACCAAATACGGTTGCCTGTTTAGTCGGACTGCTATTGATGAAATGGTATATACCGGTAGTCCATGCAAGTTTTTTGTTTTTCTGATTGGATGATTGAAATTTCAGTTCATTTGTGAAAGCTTTTACGTTGTTGTAGGATTTACCATAGTTGTTGAAAATACCGATGATTTCATATTCGGAAAAATCCGCATCCAATGTATTGTCATAATATCTGTAATTGTTTTGATACGCAGACTGAAAGCTTATGTTAACGTCTTTCCCTTTGTGTTGCAAAACAATGGATGCATTGTTGGTTTGATCATGCATTTCAGTAACTTGGTTTTGTGAAAGATGATAGGGCTTGACCAACGCTGTGGTATAATCTCCATTCAATGGAAATGCGCCATTGTTCAATGCTATATAGTTTTTCAGATCTGCCTGAATCGTCCAATTATTTTTCATTACATACTTTAATTGTACAGCGCCAATTCTCTGTCTTTGCTTATCGTATGTAGAAGCGGTAAAATCATTTGTATAATATCCATTTCTTGCATCATGAAGTATGGAGGCGCTTAAATAAATTTTATCTTTAATGATGGGGGACTTTAATTGTGCGCTTATTCTTTTCTGTCCATAATTTCCAACACTCAGGTCTGCTATTAAGCTTGGCTGATTGGTTGGTTTTTTTGTTATGATATTAATTACACCTCCCATACTGTTGCGTCCATAAAAAGTACTCTGAGGGCCTCTCAAAATCTCAATGCTTTCTATGTCATTTAACTGTGGTATATAAGTATCCAAATTAAATTGTGCAACTCCATCAATATAGGTTGCAACTGCTTGGTCGTATGAGGTAGTAACGATACCTCTTATACCGGCAATATTTCTGTTATCGCCAGATTGTGATAATGTAACATTTGGGGCGATGCCCGTTAAGTTATTGATTTCCCAAACTCTGAATAGCTGAATTTGTTCCGCACCCAAATAAGTAATAGATGAAGGTGTTTTTAATTGTGTTTGTTGCTTTTTTTCAGCACTGTAAATGATAATTTCTTGAAGGCTTTTATCATTGTTTATTTTTTTATTGGCCGAAGAATCAGATTCTTGTGCAAGTGATATATTGTTTAAAACAAGAATGGTCAAAAAAAGAAATTGGGTACGAAAAAGGGACATAAATGGTTTATTTTAAAAGAGCATCAATTTGCTTGTTGTTGATTTCGCAGAAAAATTCACTGATATTGTCTGTACATTTTTCAATAAATATTTTTCCTTTTTCAGGACTTGCTTTTGAAGGATCTCCAGATCCAGTGTCTTTGGTAATTTTCGTCCAAGGTCTTTGTGTCCAGGCCCAGCCTTCTTGAAATCCTTTTGGAGTGAATTTTTTGCTTGCACCATCTCCTGCCATTTCAATTGGAAGAAGAATTTCTGGGTGAAGGTGCATCATCACACTTGTTTCCATCTCATCCGCATGATCGCCTTTGTTAACAAAGATATCATCTTTCCTGGCCGATTGAAACCAGTTGATGACAGATATAAACAATGAAGGGTAAAGTCCTGCCAATTCTCTGATGATTGACATGAAATTGTTGGCACCATGTCCATTTAATATGATGAATTTGGTTGCACCATGCCTCAATACAACATCGCATACATCTTTGAGAATCGCAAGCTGAGTAGAGGGATTCATGTTCATGCAGTAAGCGATGTCCAACTGTCCAGTATTTACTCCAAAGGGGATACATGGTAACACCAACACTTTTGTTCCTTTTGCCCATGCTTTTTCTGCCGCACCGAATGCAATGGCATCAGCTTGGTAATTGTCGGTTGCATATGGCATGTGATAATTGTGTGCTTCTGTAGCTCCCCATGGGAGTACTACAATGTCAAATGAGTGTTGTTGAATTTCCTTCCAGTTTGTTTCTGCAAGCACATAAGGGCGTGGCTTCGTATTCATATGTTATTTCTTTTTTCTGAAATTGATTTTATTGAATTGATCGATACATTTAATTCAAAGCCGATCAGCAATACAAGTGAGTTCACAAATACCAAAAACATTAATATAAGGATGCTTCCCAGGGAGCCATAAATCTTATTGTATGATGCTATGTTGTTTACCCAATAAGAAAACAGGTATGAGAACAGGATGATCAATATGGTAGCCAGAATTGATCCGGGCGTTCTTATTTTCCATTTCTTCTGAACATGAGGGGCATATCGATATATCAGGCCTATTGCAAAGAATATTAAAAGTACTGTCAACGCAACTTGGGTTGTTGCAATTACCCAGTCTAATGAATGGTTTTTGATGTGAAGGCTTTTGCTGATGTATCCAAGAAACACATTTTGAGTAAACATAATAAAAATAGTTGCAAGGATGAGTAATACAATGATCAAGGTTAATCTTATTGCAGCCAGTCTTATTTGAATGAAGTTTCTATTCTCAACCTCAATATGTAACATAGATTTTCTAAAAGTTCTCATCAGAGTAATGGTTGCATTGGAAGAAAAATATGCCGCCAAAAGTAAACCAAATGATAGGGTTCCCGTTCCTGCTGCAAAGAAGTCGTCTGTAACATTCTTAATCATTAAATATGTTCTATTATCTGGTATTATATTTTTTAGAAGGATCAATATCTCTGAGTAAAGTTTTTTTGAACCAGGTAAAAGAGAAATCGTGGTGAAAATAAAGATGAAAAGTGGAGGAATTGCCATTAGGAAATTAAATGCAACTGATGCAGCCCTTTCATTGAGTCCAATTTGCCTGGTTTGTTTAATAAAGAATACTATAACATCATACAATGGAATTCCCTCAAATCCCGGAAGCACAAGTTTCTTGGACCAATCAATGATAGGTTTGATTGGCCAACTTTCAATGATGATCCTTTGCAGTTTGATCATGTGTCTTAATGAATCCTCAGACTATCCAATGCCCTTTGGTACTTTTTTGCATTTTTTAAATGCTCTTTGTCTGTTGCGGCAAAATTGTGTGAACCTGAGAAATCCTCCTTTGCACAAAAGTACAAATAGTCTGTCTTTTGGCCTTCTAAAACAGCGTCTATTGAAGAAATGGAAGCAGTACAAATGGGACCGGGAGGTAGTCCTTTCTTCTTATAGGTATTATAAGGTGAGGAACTGGAAGAATTGATGTGATTAAGTGTAATCCTTTTTAGAGAAAAATTGTTCAAAGCAAATTTGATGGTGGGGTCAGCGCCGAGGTTCATTCCTTTTTTTAGCCGGTTAACATATACACTTGCAATGGTGGGTTTCTCTTCATTGTTGTTTGTTTCTTCCTCCACAATTGAAGCAATTGTATAAATTTCCTCTTTTGATAGTTGTAATTGTTGTGCTTTGTCTATTCTGTTGCTTGTCCAAAAATCATTGGATTCCTTGTTCATTCTTTCAATGAATTCCTTTGGGCTCACATTCCAGTAAATTTCATATGTATTCGGAATGATCAGTGTCATGAGTGTCTGTTGGGTTACTCCAAATGAAGCCAGGGAGTCATTGTTTTGAATAAACGAATTGAATTGACTTTCGGTGAACTCGAATTTGGTAGATACAAACTTTGCAAGATCACGGTTGGTTCTGAATTTATTTATGGTTAGTGTGATAGGTGTCTGTCTTCCACCGTTTAACTTTCGGAAAAAACTAAATATGCTGGCGTCTTTTTTGATTACATACCTACCAGGTTTGATATGATCCCAGTAACCAAACCATTCTGCTAAGCCAAGAAAACTGCTATATTGGGCTGATTTGATGGATGATTTTATCTTATTTTTTACAAAATTTTTATTTGCCTTATTAGAAGGAATGAGAATTACAACTTCTTCCCCTTTGAAATTCGTTGCAGGTCTTAGGAAAAGTGTGTAAAAGAAAGCAGCAAAAACAATGGCAAGAATAGTGATCAAGGCAAGGCCTGTGCGTCCGCTTTTTTTCTTTGTTTTCTTCTTTTTAATCGTTTTTTTAACAGTTGCCATATACCCTAATATAATAAAAAACCCCGCTTTATTGAGCGGGGTTGTTATGAAGTAGAAATCATTATTTTACTGGCGCAGGATTTACAGGTTGTGCCGGTATGGCTGGAGTTGGTTGATTTGAGGGAGCTCCAGTAGTAGGAATATTTTTGATGGTCTCAGTCGATACACCTTTCCCAGTTTTGATAACAAGTGCAGAAACCAGGCAGAGAATTACCAATGTGCTTGCCAGGATCCATGTTCCTTTTTCTAAAACATCGGTAGTTTGTTTAACTCCCATGAATTGATTGCTGAAGCCAGCAATATTACCAGACAATCCGCCGCCTTTTGGATTTTGAATCAAGACAATTGCTCCTAATAGGATAGAGGCCAGTATGATAAGTACGATGAATAAAGTTGTCATATCTTATTTTCTTTAATCTGTTGAATCTTGTCGGCAAAAGTATGATGATTGGCAGGATTTTGCAAACTTAATTTCTGGTAGATTTCAATGGCTTTTTCACGCATTCCCTGCTTTAAATATACCTCAGCCATGGCCTCAGTATACACCTCATTTGAGTCTTGATCTTTGACCTCAGTAGTATTGCCAAAAATCTCATCAATGTTTTTATAGGTGGTTGTTTCAGGTGCAGGTTGAAGACGCTTCATGGTTCTGAGCCAGGCAGTGAAGGACTGTACTTTCTTATACAATTCATCTTTTTGCTCTTCTTTTGAAAGTTTAATTCCCTGTGAGGCAAAATAATCTACCGTGTGATAAGGCTCAATTGGAATGTTTAAATCTTCTTCAGCAGTTGATGTTTCGGCATCTAAGTTTTCAACCACTTCATCAGCTTTTTCTTCTTCTATAATTAGCTGACTATTTTCTACCTGATTGCTTTTAAATGAACCTATCTCTGCATCATCATTCAGTAAATAGTGCAACCACTGAGGTTGATTGTAAAATAAAGCTGTATGAGAAGCAGCTTCTTTATATTTAAAGTGAAGAGATTTTTTTAATTTTTTTGAATAAAGGAAATGAATAATTGAGGAATACGGATATGTTTCAGCCATTCCTTTTAGCTCATCAACAGTAAGTTCATTCAAACTTTCCCTTTCAAAAAGCGATTGTACCAAAAAGTCCGTTTCTTTCGCCATCATGCTAATATAAGACCTTTACCAATTGGAAAAAATTCGGTTGAAAATTTCATCAGAGAGGTTGTTTACCATTTGATCATTTAGGTCAAGTTCAGCTTGAGAAAGGCTTTTGGTGGCAGAAAATGGGAAGTTTCTCGTGATGTCGGTTTCAAAGTTTTTCTTATCATCTTTTTTGTTCCGAAAAATGATGTGTACGGTGACATTCAGGTTATTGCTGGCAACCTGCTGTTGAGATATGCCTGAGGTGCTCACAGAGTAATCACTTACATAACCACTGATCTCATAATCTGCTTCATCATTGGTCTGGGATAACCTGGTTTGGTTGACTATTTTCTGACGTAATTTATCGGTTAGCTTTGGACTTAATTGTGGATTGATATACCGGGCCTTGTTTTCAATGAAAAAAACTTTAACTGTTTTGATTTCAGGTGGAATAGGAGCTGCATCTTTCAGAGAATAACGACATGTACCCTGAAAGCAAAATATTGCAATCATTGCTGTTATTAGAAAGCGAATGGATTTGTGTGATTTTTTACTCCTCAATATCATATTCCTTTAATTTTCTGTATAGCGTTCTTTCACTGATGCCTAAATCTGAAGCTGCATCTTTTCTCTTCCCCTTGTGCTTTTTCAAGGCCTTTTCAATCAGTTCCTTTTCTTTGTCCATGATATTAAGAGATTCATCCACCACAATCGATTCTTCAACGTCTCTGTTGTCAGATAAAATTACCGGTTGACTGGAGTGAACAGGTATAATGTTGTTGTGTGATGAACTTTCATGTATTGCGCGATTCGTCAAAGGAATTTCCTGGCGGTAATTGTCCTCCACCATTTGTGAAACAGTGCTCGCCATGGAAGGATTTTGTACGATTTCAAAAAACATTTTTTTCATTTCTGTAACATCCTTTTTCAAATCGAAAAACAATTTGTAAAGAATGTCGCGCTCATTCATGAACTCCGCTTTTCCAACTCCAGGTTGATTTCCATTTACGAGCATAGGAAGATTGTTCTGAGTGGTTTTTGGTAGGAATTTTTCCATTTCCTGCGCGGTGATGGATTTTTCTTCTGCCAATACCGATATCTGTTCAGCAATATTTTTTAATTCCCTCACATTGCCTGGCCATGGGTAGTTCAATAAAACCTGTTTGGCTTCATCTGTTAATTGAATGGGACTGGTTCTGTATTTTTCTGCAAAATCAACTGCAAATTTTCTGAAGAGTAGGATGATGTCTTCTTTTCTTTCTCTGAGTGATGGAACCCTAATGGGGACAGTATTTAATCTGTAATACAAGTCTTCCCTGAATTTATTGCTTTGGGTTGCTGTGAGTAGATCTTTATTGGTTGCAGCAATGACTCTTACATCCGTTTTTTGCACTTTTGAAGAACCAACCCGTATAAACTCTGAATTTTCTAACACGCGTAGCAACCTTGCTTGGGTGCCAAGTGGCATTTCACCAATTTCATCCATAAAAAGTGTTCCACCATTCACCGTTTCAAAATATCCTTTTCTGGCATCGACCGCACCTGTGAATGAACCCTTTTCATGTCCGAACAATTCTGAATCAATTGTACCTTCTGGAATAGCACCACAGTTAACTGCGATAAAAGGATTGTGTTTGCGTGGGGAGAGCGCATGAATGATTTGAGAAAAAATTTCCTTACCTACACCGCTTTCTCCGACAATTAAAACTGTTAGATCTGTGTTGGCCACCTGGGCAGCAACCTGTAACGCATAGTTGAGCGAAGGGGAGTTGCCTATGATTCCAAATCTGTTTTTTAGACTTTGTAAATCCATCTTAAATATTTTTTAGGAAACCATGTCTCCAAACAATGTTCCTTGTGTACAATCTTTCACTTCAATCCAAACATAATCTCCTGGCTGCAAGGCTTTGTCACTTTTGTCAAATACAACTACTTTGTTCTGGCTGTTTCTTCCCATCCATTGTTTGTCGCTGCGTTTTGAATTTCCTTCAATCAGTACTTCAACTTTTTTTCCTATGTCCAGTTTGTTGGTTTCGAGAGACAACTGATTCTGTAAAGAAACAATTTCTTCAAGCCGCTTCTTTTTAACGTCCATGGGAACATCATCTTTGTATCGCTTGGCCGCCAGTGTTCCAGGTCTTTCTGAATACATAAACATATAACTGAATTCATACTTCGAATTACGCATGACATCAAGTGTATCTAAATGATCTTGCTCATCCTCTGTACAGAAGCCTGCAATGATGTCTGAACTAATGGCACAATCAGGCATGATTTCTTTTATTCTTTTCACTTTTGCCATGTACCATTCCCTTGTATATGTCCTGTTCATGAGCTGAAGGATCCTGGTAGAACCGCTTTGCAAGGGAAGATGTATGTACTTGCAAATATTATCGTATGCCTTCATGGTTTGAAGCACCTTTTCGGTAATGTCTTTTGGGTGTGAAGTGCTGAAACGCACACGGAGCTTTGGATCGATCAATGCAACTTGCTCCAATAAAAGAGCGAAATCTACTGCATGATTGGTGGCCGGATCAACCCAATAATAGCTGTCTACATTCTGTCCAAGCAAAGTAACTTCTTTGAATCCTCTATTAAATAAATCTTTACACTCATTGATAATGGAGGCATTATCTCTGCTTCTTTCTCTTCCCCTGGTAAATGGTACTACACAAAAAGCACACATATTATTGCAACCTCTCATGATGCTGACAAATGCAGTTATTCCATTTGAGTTTATTCGAATGGGAGAAATATCAGCATAGGTTTCTTCACGACTAAGTAAAACATTTACTGCCTTTGTACCGGTTTCTGCTTCTTCAATCAATTGAGGAAGCGTTCGGTATGCATCTGGACCAACTACAATATCAACCAGCTTTTCTTCCTCCAACAATTTGCTCTTGAGTCTTTCTGCCATACAGCCGAGTACACCAATAAGCAAAGCAGGATTTTTCCTCTTGATTTTTTTGAACTCAGTGAGTCGCTTTCTGATCGTTTGTTCTGCCTTTTCCCGAATTGAACATGTATTGAGCAAGATCAAATTTGCTTCATCCGCATCGCGGGTTGAACCGAAGCCTGATGTATTTAAAATAGAAGCTATTATTTCACTGTCACTGAAATTCATTTGGCAGCCATAACTTTCGATATAAAACCGTTTTCCCATACCTGAACTCCCTTCTTCAAGTCCTTGGTAGGCTTCACCCTGACGGGATTCATCCATCACTTTTTGTTCTATTTCCAACATCCCGCAAAATTAGTAAAAAGAGAGAAAGTGACAAATTGTCACCTGTTAAATTTCAGTCTTAATCCGTTTTCCAAGCCATGATGATCCTATTGGAATTATCCATCTATCCAACAATTCGCCTTTGGTTTGAACTGAATGATCAAAGAATAGTGTATTGGCCGTTACGAACCCTTTGTCGAGCGCATACTGAACCTGACTTATTGGGAGAAGCTCAATTTTATCTTTAACTACAAAAGCAAGATTGGTTCTTTCAAACATTGAAACGTTGAAATTGGTCTCAATGTTTTTGATGGTTCTAACCGAACTGTCTGTGCTGCATCCACTAACTCCTGTCTGTTCTTCATCAGCCATTATAATGATGAACTGACCAAAAAACAACGTAGCAAATCCTTTCACAGGTATGCCATGTGACTTCCAGTTATTCGTGAAATCAGTCAGGATGGTTTCAATGTTAAGAGCTTCAGCAATGGAAAACATACGATTGGATTGATATATCCAAACCTTCGAATGATGGCTGAATTCAGATGGTATGAGATCTGCGTATGATAAATTCATAATTCAATTGATTGTGCGATCAACTCTGCGATATCCAAAACTTTTATATCCTCTTGTTTTTCATTCAATTTTATTCCGTCTGTTAACATGGTATTGCAAAACGGACAAGCAGATGCTATTACTGATGCACCCGAGTCCAATGCATCCTTTGTTCTTGCCAAATTAATTCTTGAATTTCCTTTTTCTTCTTCTTTAAACATTTGTGCACCACCTGCTCCACAGCAGAGTCCATTGCTTTTGCATCTTTTCATTTCCACCAAAGATGCATCCAAAGCCTCTATAACTGCTCTGGGTGCCTGGTATATATTGTTGCTTCTTCCCAAATAACAGGAGTCGTGAAAAGTTATTTTCTTTCCTTTAAAAGTTCCGTTTTCATTCAACACAATTTTTCCTTGGTCAATTAATTGCTGTAGCATGGTGCTATGATGTATTACTTCGTAATTACCTCCAAGTTCTGGATATTCGTTTTTAAGGGTATTGAAGCAATGCGGACAAGCAGTTACAATTTTTTTTATCTGATAGCTATTCAATAACTGAATATTTTGATATGCCATCATTTGAAATTGAAATTCATTTCCTGCTCTTCTTGCAGGATCACCTGTACACATTTCTTCTTTACCTAGGATGGCATAAGAGATTCCAACTTTGTTGAGAATGGTTACAAATGCCTTGGTGATGGATTGTGCCCTGGCATCAAAACTGCCAGCACATCCAACCCAGAAAAGTATTTCTGGTTGATTTCCTTTGTTTATTTCTTCAGACCAAATGGGCACATTCATGTTGATTCTTTTGTCCAATCAATTCTTTGATCGGGTGAAAACTTCCACGGCGCAAAATTATTTTCAATATTTCCAAACATGGATGTCCACTCTTGAGGAGATGAACTTTTTTCCATAATCAAGTATCTTCTTAATTGAACAATAATATCTAGCGGATTTATACTGACGGGGCAAGCTTCAACACATGCATTGCAAGTTGTACATGCCCTAAGCTCTTCTTCTTTGATGTAATCGAATAACAAAGATTTTTCTTCAGCCTTCCAATCAATTTGATGTTCTATTTTTTTAGCAATTTCTTCAGCTCTGTCGCGGGTTGACATCATTATTTTTCTGGGTGAGAGTAGTTTACCCGTTTGGTTGGCAGGACAAGCATCTGTGCATCTTCCACATTCAGTGCAACTGAAAGCATCCAGTAAGTTTTTCCATGATAAATCAGTGATATCTTTTGCGCCAAACGTATGTGCCTGCTCGCCTGGTGAAGAAGGGGCCAGCTCTGGCTGAAAAGCATATTTCACTTCATTTTGCACGGTTGGCATGTTCTTCATCTTACCTGGCGGATCCAATCTCGCATAATATGCATTTGGAAATGCAAGGATGATATGAAGGTGTTTTGATCTTGATAAGTAGTTTAAAAAGCCTAACACGCCAATAATATGGAGCCACCAGCAAATTCTTTCTGTAATGATGATGGTTTCTGTAGAAAAATAATTGAGCAGGGGATGAGCAAAAGAAGAAAAAAGAAATGTTCCAGTGAAGTGTTGTGAGTACGGCTGGATTCCTTTTGA
>Ga0075470_10000107_pt1 | contig 29384 bp, 71 predicted proteins | sample DEB19_08_DNA_4_FD_71482 | JGI IMG/M metagenome (GOLD analysis project Ga0075470, IMG submission 71482) | Aqueous microbial communities from the Delaware River and Bay under freshwater to marine salinity gradient to study organic matter... | ecosystem: Environmental > Aquatic > Marine > Coastal ... | reverse complement strand
GCACAGTGGTAGTGCATCACGTTGCCAACGTGAATGTCGTGGGTTCGACCCCCATCATCCGCTCCAGTTTTTGAGCCTACGCCTAGCGGCGATAGGTCTATCGAGGTTTTCTTGGCTGTACCAGCATAGCAAAACAACCAAGACGAGTTTTGCCCTTGTATCCCAATTGGCAGAGGAGGCTGATTCAAAACCAGCATGTTGTCGGTTCGACTCCGACCGAGGGCACCAAAACACCGAATGCGACGACCAGTATCGCATTCGGTCAGCACCGAAGTACGTTAGAATTTGAGCGTTTGAAGTGACGTAATGGCGATGAGAGGTCATATGACTCATTGTAACCATCTCCCGCTTCGGTGCGAATCTATATGCTCCTGTAGCCCAACTGGCAGAGGCATTGGTCTTAGGAACCAAGTGTTGTGAGTTCGACTCTCACCGGGAGCACCATTTTGTTTGTTATGAGCGTGTGACCCGAATGGCTAGGGACCTGACTGCAACTCAGGTATATGTAGGTTCAACTCCTATCACGCTCTCCAATGTTTAGGAATTGCATCTTTCATTTGAGATTCTATCTCTTGTTTTATCTCTTCGTAATTTTCAGGTTGTTGTGTTTTCTTATAATTACTTTTCAATTCTGAAAAATCAATGTCCTCGTAATATATGCGTTGATTAAAAATTTGCAGATGATTGGCATAAAAAAGACTTCTAGATAATCTTGTTATTAGGATAGAAATATCTTTAGGTATAATTTTCACCGTATATTTTTTTTCTAATTCGTGTTTCAAAGTATGAAATTTATCAAGATGATCTGCAATATACCAACTAGCCAATTGAGATACTATATCTTTTCGCATTAGTAATATTTTGTATCCATTCTCTATTTCGTTTAGATATGGTGATCTAAATTGCAAGTCGTGTAGCCAAAATTTTACTATGTATTTGTTTGTGGTTTTTTTATACTGAATGTATTCTTCATAATGTAATAGATAAGATTTGTCTAGACTGTAAATTTTAGAATGCCAGGGCTCACGAAATGCTCTTATTTTTAGTTTCTGTTCTAATAATTCCACATAAGGTGTGGATCCACATCTAGGAGCAACACCAATAATAACTATAGGGAATTTGTCAAAATTCATCACAGTCCCATTTCCTTTCTTATCTTAGTCGCACTAATGCTGGTAATGCTTTCATCAAATGTTTCTTGCTCAATCTTGTATCCAACATCTCGTCCATATGTGATGTTGACGATGTTTGGTACAAGACGAATGATATAACGATTGTTGTATTCGCAATCCAAATCACGACGAATTCGTTCCTCTACATCGGAGAATGAGAATGGATTCTTTTCGTCGTTGCAATTGCGAACCATGATGGCAACTTGACCTGTTTTTGCAATTGCACGTTCAAACAATGCACGATGGCCTTTGTGCCATGGTTGCCAGCGACCAAGCATTTGCACAGTTGGTTTTTCCCAATCAAATTCAGGACGTAAGTTATTCATTATTGCATGAGCAATTTTTGGCGCCCATTTCTTTGCATCCATTTCAGAGATACGGAAATCATAATTGTGGTGTGATGGTTTTTCAAACAAAGCATTCGTGTTTGCATATTTGCTTTGATCAATCGTGTCCATCCATATGATCCAATCGGCATCATATATTTTTCGCATGTCCAATAATGGACAGACAAAGTCAACAATGACGTACTTGCTGTCAGATTTGTCTGCAAGCAAACGCATTCTCTGCGCTTGGCGCAATCTTCCCTTTATGGAAAAATCCCAATCATTGTGCATCTCCCTGACTTGGTCAGCATTATACCAGACTGCGTTATGATTTTTTAGGCAATTAAGAAGTTCTTTTGCTAGTGTAGTTTTTCCAGATCCCGGAAGACCCATGATTAGAATTCGCGTTGACATCATATACTCCGCATAATAAGACAAACTATATATTCATGTTTGCAGGGACCATAGTTCAGTGGCAAGAACACCTGCTCGACACGCAGGGGGTCGTTGGTTCAAATCCATCTGGTCCCACCACGTCCTCATAGTATAGTGGCGATTACACGGCTTTGGTAAAGCTGAGATGGCAGTTCAATTCTGCCTGAGGGCACCATTTCCTCTTGACATTCTAAAACGACTACTATATACTGTACATGCTAGTGTTTTCTAGTGATTTCAAAGGAGAAGTAAATGATGAAGTATCTTTCTGCACTTGCGGGCGCCATGATGGCAACCACCGCTATGGCTGGTGATCTTTATGTAACTGGTAGCCTGGGCACCCATGCTACTGGATCTGGTGATGCTGTCGTTGGCGTTGCTCTTGGCATGGAGACACACAAGAATCTTCGCGTTGAGGCTGCATATGAGTACGATGTAGACACCAAGGGCAATAGGCTGTTTGCACATGCTCTTCCTCAGGCTCAGATTCCCGGCACTGCTCTGACACCATACGTTCTCGTTGGTGTTGGCGTTGATCTTGAATCTCTTGATTCAAAGCCAATGTATGCTCTTGGTGGCGGCGTTCGCGTCGAGTTGACCAAGTCTACAGATCTTGATCTTCGTTATCGTCGTGTTGATAACACCGATAACACGGACAAGCGTGAAGTCGTTTCCGCTGGTGTTAGCGTAAAGTTCTGATCGAAAGTAGTGGCGGCGGCATTAGTCGCCGCCACAATCAGAAATGCATACGTTCAAGTTCCACAAAAATTTCTGGCAGTTGATTGTTACCACGACTGCCAAATCAAGACTCGCCCCCAATTTCGTTGGGCTAGTCCAGGCAGCATATGCCAAAACACCAGAAGGTAGTTTTGTCAACACGCTAAATGACGTTGTCGCAACTAACTGGATTGCCCTAGACTGGGACAAAGACGAAGATGCTGACTCTTGCATTTTCTTCAGAAAGTCGAGGCCAAATGAATCTTGGAAAGGATTCAAGATTCAAGGAATAGGACACGATACGCAAAGGACATCTATCGATAAAGTCTTGATCAAAGTCAAGGATCAGTTAAGAAAGAAAGGTTGGTGGATAGAGGCATCTGATGCTTTTGAGCATATCCTCTATAAGGATAGAAGAGTTCCCGTCGTTACAGACGAGGATTTTCTAGTCTCCTTGTTTCCGACTTCAAATCTTCAACTTTTGAATGATCGACAAAAGCCGGGAAAATATGTCAGAGGAGTTGCAGGTAAGTCTGTCAAGGAAAGTGTATTTGGCAACCCCACGTTAAAATGATAAATGGAGAAAAATATGCTCACGAAGGTACCCAATGTTGTTTTTCATACTCGCGTTCGCGATGATACTGCTACTGGTCCAAATCCGTATAGATGGGCGCAAGTAAGCACGTTTGAACTCTTTGGCGAAAAGAGAATCCTTGCATTCTCTCTTCCCGGTGCATTTACACCAACATGTTCCACATATCAGGTTCCTCGCTTTGAGGAAATGTACAACAAGTTCCGCGCTCTTGGCATTGATGATGTCTACTGCATTTCTGTCAATGATGCATTCGTCATGAATGCTTGGGCCAAGAAGCAGGGCATTGAAAACATCAAGATGATTCCAGATGGCTCGGCCAAATTCACTCGCCAAATGGGAATGCTTGTTGACAAGGATAATCTGGGATTCGGCATGCGTTCATGGCGATATGCATTCTTGGTAGAGAATGAAAAGATCGTCAGGTCTTGGATTGAGCCTGGTCTAAAGGATCTCGCAATGGATGATCCATATGGCGAGACAAATCCAGAAAAGATCTATGAGGATCTAACCAAGTAACATAAATAAAAATGTAGATTTTTTCTACACAACACACAACACACAAAGGAATAAATCATGAAAAATCCATATGAAATGCGCTATGAATATTATCGCTCAGCTAAAGAACAGTTGCTAGAGGAATATCATGCAAAAATTACTGAAATGCAAATCGCAGATCGTAAAGACGATTTTCCAAAGTACCCAACAACTGACGATATCATTGCGCTAGCTGAACGAATCAAATCTTTTACAGAAAAAAAATAAGCCTTGACATTTCCAGAACTGTCGCGTAATATGATGAACATGAAGATCATCTATGTCCGCGACAGTTCTGGAAAGAAAAAGCCTTCCAAGTCCAAGCGACTGGAAGCAATTCGTCTAGAACATCAGAAGTTTCTTGCCTCCGTCGGTTACAAGGGAACTTCCCGCTTGGTGCGAGCAAAGCCAGCTGCGCTGGTTGCTCCTAGTGCGCCATCAATTCCTTCCAGCTCGCTTCGCGACATGATCGCACCTTGCCCAAAGAAGGATATCTTTGAGCGTACCAGAAACGAGTCCGAAGAAGTCAAGGAAGCCATTCGTGCAAAGGCTGCTAGAACTGCGCCAGCCTATAACAAGGGCGCTCTGCAGTACATTACTGATGGTGATAATTTGAAGACACTCGGTAGAAAGGTTTAGGAGAATAAGCTGATGGATATACTATTATCAATTTTCATTGGCATGATATTAGTGAGAATATGGGATTGTTATTGGGAACTTGAAAAAATTCGCAAAGAAGAAAAAGAATGAAAGCGCAAATTTTACTCAATGGTCAAATGATTAGATTTGATAATTTTACGATGGAGATTCTAAATGGAATTTTATTCATCTCCGTTTTGGTTGTGGATGTATCTTCGCGCCAACTCAAGGCACTTGCTGACTGGTTTGCTGAGAAATACCCAAATCAGACTATAATTGCTATAGTTTCCCAAAATTCAAAGGTTTGAACATGAAAGACAATATTAAACCGTGCCTGATGGATACCATCATTGTTCCCAGGGAACGAAATACAATTTATCAACACCCAGAATCCTATCTCTGGTCGCAGCGTAGCATTTATCTAATGGAAAACAAGATGGAAAGTCTCAAGAACGCCCTTGACAATATCCGTCAGATATGTGAGAATGAAAACATCAAGCCGAAGATGAAGTTGACGTTTGTGGAAACAATTGCTGGTCTTGCTCTTGGATTGACTAATGATGACGGCCGTAGCTGAATACACACCCGAACAGATTGAGACAATCAAGCTGCGAGCGCGGCGACTAATCAATGGTGTTTCCCATACACCGACTTTCATTGACGCTAATCACCTGATGATTGAACAGCTTCTAAATATTGTGGATCAATATGAAAGGCTCAAGGAGGCCTCAGATGCGTAATGTCGTTCTTTCTCTTTTTGCTGCTTCTATGCTTGCCGGCTGTGCTGGTGCTGGTCCTAATCAGACTGGCGGTGCTGTCGTTGGCGGTGTCGCAGGTGGCGTTCTTGGCTCTATGTTTGGTGGTGGTACCGGGCGCCTCGTTGGCACTGGCCTGGGTGCTGCTATTGGCACAGCGGTAGGCTCTTCTGTCGGCGCATCCATGGATCGCCAGGAGCAGATGCAGAATCAGCCCGTGCATCAGCCATATCATGCGCCGTCGCATATGTATGGTCAGAACAATCTTTCCCGCCCTCACGCCTCAGCTGGTGAGGAGTCTGCATACAATCGCGGCCGCGCCGAGCGCGAGGCTCAGATCCAGCAGCGTCGTGAGCAGGACGCATACATGCGTGGTCTTCGCGGTTACTAATAAGGAGTTTTTGTAATGGAATTTACTGTCTACACCTCGCCATCTTGCGGTTATTGCAAGATGGCCAAGGAACTGATTTCACAAAAGGGTCACAAGTATATTGAAAAGAGCATCGGCAAGGACTTGACTAAGGATGAGTTCTTTGCTAAGATGGGTCCAGGTATCAAGAGTGTGCCTCAGGTCTTCATTGGAGATAAGCGTATCGGTGGATACGAGAATCTTCGTGAATACTATGAGGAGATCACCAACAACTTTGGCAAGCAAGGATTTTGATATGTACACCAAGCACCAGCTCAAGGAATTTTGTCAGAACGGTGTTGTCACCGTCGTGTTCACCAAGGCCGATGGATCAGAGCGTACCATGAAGGCTACGCTGCTTCCAGAGTATGTGAACAATGGCAAGACTCTGCTTCAGGAGAACGAGAACAAGCGCCCAGAGAATCCTGATGTCCTCGCCGTGTGGGATGTTGATGCAAATGGATGGCGCAGTTTTCGTATTGATTCAATCAAGGGAGTTTCATAATGCCACACGCACATAAGAACCGTCCGCGCAAGGGTCGTCGCAAGATTGGCTCCAAGAAGCGTCGCGCACGTTCTCTTCGCAAGTAAGATATCTGCCCACATAGACCAATAGGCAGAGTCAAGGAACTTAAAATTCCTGTGTTGTGAGTTCGAATCTCACTGTGGGCACCAATTCCAGAGGATACCATGGCACTATCTGTAAAGATCGCCAGAAAGCCTAAGAAGCCTCGCGTCACCCGTGAAATCAACATGGGTTCCGAGCCTCGCTTTGATCCAGACAAGATCGCCGATCCGCAGGAACTTTCGGATGCGTATAACTGGTACAATACCGAGTACGACTATGCGGACTCGCGTCGTTTTCTTTTGACCTATATGAAGGCCAATGGATACGACAAGGATCAGCTTGAGAAGGTATCCAATCTTCCTACAACATTCCATGTGACGACTGTGGGCTGGGTTGCTCGCATTCTGTCGCGTGGTGCAACTGTAAATGATCAATGCCGTGAATGGTTTGATGCTCAGGTTCAGAGTATTCTGGAGCATCAGCCAAAGGCTGTCGTGCAGGAAGTCAAGTTTACGGTAGACAAGTCATTTCTGTTGTTTGATCGCATCGTGTCCACGATTGACGAACAGCTGGATCTTTTCTTTGATGACAAGGTCGAGTCTTGGAATCTGAAGGAGCATCTTTCTGGTGTGACTATCACTCCCGCTGTTGGAAAGCGTGTGGTGTCGCATTTTGATCGTCTCATGCAGGAATATGATGAGGCTCTGACTCGCAAGGACGAGCAACTGAACGAGGCTTATTCCAAGATCTCTCGTCCCAAGCTGAAGCGTATGCGTGAGTTTCTGGCTTCCATCATTGCGTCTCTAAGTGCTGAGAGCCACAAGACCAAGGTGGTTCGTGCTGCTCGCGCTCCTCGTGCGAAGTCGGCGCATCAGCTTGTGCAGAAGATGAGGTATCAGCTTTCTCACAAGGAGCTGGATCTTCTTAGTGTTGCACCAGAGTCCATCATTGGTGCATCGCAGCTGTGGGTGTACAATACCAAGACGCGGAAACTTGGCGTGTACAATGCACAGGGCACTTCTGGATTGAAGGTCAAGGGTTCTACCATTCTGGGCTTTGATGAAGCAACGTCTGTGTCCAAGAAGCTGCGTAAGCCCGAGAAGGTTCTGCCTACGGTTGCACAGGGTGGTAAGGTTGCTCTTCGGTCTGTGCTGGATGATGTAAATGCAGTTGCATCGCCCTTGACTGGGCGTGTGAATGCTGATACAATTCTGCTTAGAACCGTGAAGTGAAATGGAAGGTGAACAATGAGCCTTGACGTATACATATCAGCTGTCAGAACTGTGAATGTCTATGAGGGTAATATTACCCACAATCTGAACAAGATGGCCATGGAAGTGAAGCTGTCCAATGGGCACACTCTGTATGACGTTCTGTGGCGTCCAGAGGAACATAACTACATGAAGGCCAGCGAGATCTCGCCTCTTCTTGTAGAAGGAATCATGATTCTTCGCTCAGAGCGTGAGAGGTTCCTTCCTTTCAATCCTCCAAATGGTTTTGGAGATTATTGGGGTCTTGTTGACTTTACACAAGAATATCTCAACGCCTGTCTGGAAAATCCAGATGGTGAGATTCGGGCTTGCAGATGAAAGATCATGAATCCGTTTGACCATGTACAGATAACCATAACGCCCTTGATGGACGATCCACAATATGCAAGCTGTCCAAGGTGTCGCAAGTACACACGCGAAGGTATCCATAACATGGATTGTCTATGCAATAGATGCGTGGATGCATTGGAACATATGAAAAAGGATGATAAACGATGACGATGAGCGAGAATTACCTTACCGGCGTAGAGAGAATGATAGACGAGCGAAACAAGCCATCATGCGACGAGCGGATTGATGAGTTGTCTGAACTGGCAAACGCATACATGGATCAGTATGTCCATTTCAAGGACATGGTCTTTGATATCATTGAAGGCAAGCTGTCTATTGAAGACGCCAAGATCCAAATGCATGGACTTGAGAGAGGATATGACAAGTGACTGAAGACAATCCGACTAACGTGCTTTCGTTTCCCAAGAAAAAGCTGACGGGAACACTAAGCGCAACACAATCCAAGGAAGAGTTTGTAAAGCAGCTCGGCGAACACAAGGAAAAGTATATTGATATGGTTCTTGCAAGGACCATGAATCAGCTATACAATCGTATGGCAACCGAGGGCTTCAACACCGAAGATGATGTCTTCTTCAATGATTTCTGCTTTGTTGTGGAAGGATTGAAGTCTGCCATGCTTCGCCAGTGTGGACTGGAACATCCAATCCAGAAGTTCGTTGATGAGAACTTTGAATCTGCGCCACAGGAAAATACGGAAGACGATATTCCAGATGACGATGAAGACAAATAAAAGTCCTTGATTTTCCCAGTAACATAACATATAATGAATTCATGATTATCATTGATTACAATCAGCTCTGTATTGCAAATTTGATGAAGCAGATTGGCAATACTTCAAACCTGGAAGAGGGCCTTGTGCGACACATGGTCCTCAATTCCATTCGTGCAATCTCCAAGAAGTTTCGGAATCATGGCGATATCGTTATCGCATGTGATGGTCCGACATATTGGCGTCGCGAAGTCTTTCCGCAATACAAGCAGCATCGCAAGAAGGACCGCGAAAAGTCTGGGCATGATTGGTCTGCCATCTTCACCATTCTGCACAAGATCCGTGAAGAGATTTCTACCAACATGCCATACAAGGTCATTCGTGTGGAAGGTGCCGAGGCAGACGATATCATTGCGACTCTTACCAAGAAGTATTGTCCGCATGAATCTGTCGTGATCGTGTCATCCGACAAGGACTTTGTTCAGCTCCATGTCAGCAAGAATGTGAAGCAGTGGTCGCCCATTCTCGGCAAGTTCGTGGCTACGGATACGCCAATGCGCGACAAGCTGGAGCATATTCTGCAGGGTGATCGTGGCGACGGTATTCCGAATGCGCTGTCCGCAGACGACTCTTTTGTCACTGGTCAGAGACAGAAACCTATAAATAAGACGAGACTAGCCGAGTGGGTGGAGATGTCTTATGACGATCTATCCAAGCACGGCCAGCTCGGACATGGATTTACACGGAACAGAATGCTTATTGATTTTGACAACATTCCTAGCGCAATCTCGCAAGCCATCGTCGCTCAGTACGAATCCATTACGCCCAAGCCTCGCGCTGCCATGATCAATTATTTCATGGCGTCTCGCCTAACCAACCTAATTTCCTCTATTGATGAGTTTTGAAAATGATATTGACAATTTCTGAAGTGTTTGAACGATTTGAGAAAGCGGAGACAGATGCTGATCGCATCAATGTTCTCCGTGCAAACAATACCAGGACGCTACGCAAGGTTCTTGCGTGTGCGTTCAATCCAAATATTGAATTCACGACTGAAGGTCGTTGGCCAAATTGGAAGCCGTCAGATGTACCTACGGGCATGACATATGGTGATCTGCATCGCGAGTTTGATCGCATGTATCTATTCATCAAGAATCATCCAAAGCGCCCTACGACTCTTACAGAGAAGCGTTCAGATCAGCTATTGATCCAGATGCTGGAGATGATGCCTCAAGGCGATGCAATTGTCACGCTGAACATGATGGGCAAGAACCTGAAGGTCAAGGGTCTTACTAAAGAACTAGCCGAAGCTGCATTCGGTCCAAATCTATTGAATGAGAGTGTTTGATTATGATTACCGCAAACAGGAGATATCCAAATGCGAAATCGTACCAAATCAAAGTTAGCAAAGGAAATGTCACGCACACATGAGAAGTGCAAGTATGTTCCAACGCAAGAAGAAATTTCTCGTTGGTTCAATATAATCAATCGCGAGATCTTCAAGAATGATCTTCCGCAGTTTAGAAAGATTGAGATTCGTCGTCGCCATGGTTGTTGGGGTGAGTGTATTGGAGACACCAGCAAGACCAAAGGCCGTTTCTCTGATCTTTCCCTCAACCACTACCAAAAATCAAAAAAGCATTTCATCGAGGTTCTGATACACGAAATGGTTCACCATTATCAATGGATCCACGAGAACACGATGACACACGGCGAAAGTTTTTTCGCATGGAAGCCAATCCTGGCAAAGTATAACGTAAATCTAACCGCATAAGGAGTAAAATAGCAAAACATGTCCAAGCGTAAGTACAATACTGATGATCAGTACGAAGACGACGATATTGATTATGATATGAATAAGGCAGTTCGCAAGGAACGCCGACCAAATTCCAAGAACTTACTCAAGAAATGGCAAGACGCCGACGACGAATTTGATGACGATTTCTACTCACGCTGAGGACATGCAATGATTATGCTAAATGTGGTAAACCTTATTCTCCAGAAGACAGCCAATGGAGCAATTCATTGCGAGGAGACAACACGCATTCTCGTCCATGCTGTGGATATTCTTCAAGTGTATGAACAACATTCCAAGCGCGATACGCACACATATGCAATCGTCAAGTCGCCAAGTGGCGCAACAAACATCTATCGCATTCGTGAGACGATTGATTGTGTTCAGAGAATGATTCTCGGTCTACCGAATAAAACTGTGCCTTCAGCACGGATTCAAGCTGCAGTAGATCTTCTTCACGGAACTACCAATTCTGAAAATCTTCTTCATCCGTAGGAAATATTGGATCAATAGGCTCATGGCCATATATGTTTCGCATGTCCATGAGCCTATCAATGTTCTTTTCCGATCTGGCAGACTTCAATTGATTGACAAGTCTTCTCTGTTCTTGCTCTGGCGTAAGTGCTTGAACACCCCAGTTACGATTCTTCGCTCCGCAGTATCTGGAACAGAATCTTGCTTTAGGTCTAATCGTGATGAATTCCTTGTTGCAATGAGCACAGATCTTTTTTACTTGTGCTGTGATCGGGCGACCGACAGGACGACCAGTAGGAATATATTTTTTCTTTTTAGGCATGGAGATATTTATGAGTGATGATAAGAAATTCATAGACAGGATTGCACGTTCTCTATATGCAGAACAATACAAGATTTCAACATGGGATTCCATGAGTGAAGAAAAACGACAATTCTGGAGAGATGAAGCTGAAAGGTTCATTGAAGCAGCAAACGAAACTGGTATCGCATTATATGATGTGGATGATCATAGATGAACATCAAGGATACTGAAAAGCTGATTGAGCTGCTGGATTCCATTCTAAACATGTTTGAAAAGGTTCCTACCATAGATCCAACGGGCCACAATAATTTCATGTGGCTGATGATGTATGACATGATGACGAAGCCTATCGTGATCATGCAGAACATTCTCTATCTGCATCTAGATGCACTCAAGGAAAAAGAAAATGCACATTCTGGAACTGACGAAGACAATAGACTCGGCGATTAGTCGTGCCGTAAAGTTTCGCGAGAATGGATCGCTTGCACATACTCTGGACCAGGATGTGTTTCGTGTCATATCAATTGCAATTGCAACGGAAATACTGGACACATACATAGTCAAAAAGAAGGACGAGTGATATGAAACGTGTTGGTGTTCTTGCTCTGTTTCTACTTGGTGGATGCTTGGCGCATGATCCATACTACAATCCGCCACGCTATCATCATTACTCACAGCCATACTATCACCGACACTATCATCGTCCCGTGTGTCATACGCACTATCAGTGGAATCCATACACTCACAGATACTATCCTCGTCGTATTTGTTATTGACATACCCAATCAATTCATATATGATGTGAAGCATGGATAAATTCATTTTCAATTCCGTCGTTCGTAATCTGGATGATCGCATTCAGGATTACTTCTTTCTCAAGCAAAAGATGGGTGTTGATCATGCAACCGTGCATGACGCAATCCAAGACATATTCTCGCTTGCCGACCAACTGGTTTCTCTGAAAGACGACGAATGACATTTTGGCAATTCTGCATTCTGACTCTTGGTGTTGGATTTGTCATAACGATGGGTATCTTGTATTTTACTGACATTGGTAAAGAAGATGATTGAGAAACGAAAGATTGAAATCACCATGAAGGAATTCTATGAAGCCATTCGGCTTTTCGTGCATGAGACGCATGGTGTCGTAATGCCCGTTGAACGCACCGATGTCAAGATGTCCACAGACGAACACAAACTTACATTTGAATGGGAATACAAGTGATGAGCAAGAAACTTTGGAATACGATTGACCACACGATCCTCAAGGCTCTACCAAATGCTGCACGAGGCTATGAACAGAGGATAACCATTCCCGAGTTCACATTCCTTGGTGCAAAGGAACAACCAGACTTTGGCGTAATCGTGATTTGGTTCTATGGCAATGAAAAGACGATTGAGCTGAAGAGCCTAAAGCAGTACATCTATCAGTATCGTGACACGATCATTTCCTATGAGAGATGTTTGGATGTGATGTTCAAGCACATGATGGAAGTATATAAGCCAGACAGAATTCGCATTGAGATTGATTTCCGTCCACGTGGTGGAATTTCTAGCAAGCTGACTGTGGATTCCGATTGGGGTCATCTTGGTGGAACAGATAAAGTTTGGCAACATCACAAATAAGCCTTGATTTTCCCAATACACCAATATATAATGTAGATACAATCAAATTAGGAGATTGAAATGAAGACTTTTACTCGTATGGCTGCTCAGGGCGATTTCGTGATCTTCCGCATCAATGAGATGCCGAAGAATGTGGAGCGCATCGAGATCAAGAACAACCATCTCACGGTTGCTCACTCTGAGACTGGACATAATCATGTCGCTGTCCTGAAGCGTCCAGAGTCCGTTGAAGCGTTCAAGGAGACTGGCACCAAGGATGTGGATCTGTACAAGATGTTCCTTCTTGTGAAGGATCCGACTCCGATTGAACATCTTCGGCCACACGACACACATGAAACTCTGCTTGTTGCTCCGGGCAAGTATGAGATCCGCAGGCAGCGTGAGTACACCCCGGAGGGTTTCCGTCGCGCTCAGGACTAAGCTGAGACAAACAGAAAAGACGGCGCCACAAACGCCGTCTTTTTTTATTGGTGGTATTCATGAAGCCAATGAATGATATTATAGCGGCGCCGCGCAGCTGCGAGTGGATGTATCGGCGTGCATATCGTGCCATTTTATGGGACTTGTTTCTGGTGGACTATGTAAAGACCAGAATAATGTTAGATGTGGAACATGAGGATCTAAACCATGAAGTATAGAGTTTATACCAACGTTATTCATTCCATGTATGCTCGTCTGGATGATCAAATTGTTTCGGGATGCAGGCCTGGATTATTTGACGAGGCTGGATTGACCGTTGATATGGTAACGGTAATTGAAAAGGTACGCAGACCAGTTCTGGCCCAGATATATTCGCAAATTGAACGCCCTGACATTTCCAATCAATCGGAAGATCAGTCATGAACGAGTCATTTGATGAAGTCTGGCAACAAGCCCGAAATCAAGTCTGGAATCGTGTCATGAAACGAGTCAATGATGAGGTCTGGGGCAAAGTCTTCTGGGATGAAGTCTCGGATCAAGTCGAGGATCAAGTCTTGGATCAAGTTGAGGATCAGACATGAAATTCACCCTTGACATTCCCAATCTATAATTGTATCATTACCTCATAGTCATCAAAGGAGATAATCGTAATGGCTAAGACGAAGAAGAAGCTGGATAAGCTGACGCAGGCTCAGATTGATGCGATGCCCAAGTATGTTGAGAAGTGGGTCGCGATCGGTCTTTCCACTGAGCGTGTGGATTTTGAGAAGGTCAAGCCGCTTGTGGCCAAGTGCTACGAGAAGGCTGGATACAAGGTTCCAAACTTCCACTTTGCACAGGGTCCTGACGAGGGCTATGAGACGTATCTGGCTCTCGGTGGCAAGCCTGGGCGTTCCGAGTATACCTCGGGCTGCATGTTTGGTTCGATGGAAGCATCTTGGCTTTCCTACTACGACTACTACAAGAACGAGACGGACATCGAGATTGACAACATTGACCACATGAAGGAGCTGGTCATGTCGTCTGGTTGGGTCTATCTCGGCGACACCGATGCGATTATCCATGATCGCCCGACGATCATTGCCCGCGACGAGCAGGGTCGTCTGCACTCGGAGACTGGTCCCGCTATTCAGTATGGTGATGGCTGGGAGCGTTTCTACTGGCACGGTAACTGCATTCCGCGCGAGTGGATCATGGAGCGTGAGAAGCTGACTGCGGAGATCGCCATCGGTCAGCAGAACGTCGAGCTGCGTCGTTGCGCGTGTGAGATCCTTGGTTGGGCAAAGATCCTTGATAGTCTCAAGGCAACTGTGCTTGACGAGGACGAGGATCCGATGATCGGGACTCTGCTTGAGGTTGAGATTCCTGAGATTGGCAAGGAGAAGTTTCTGAAGGTTCTGTGTGGCACTGGTCGCACGTTTGCAATTCCGGTTCCTCCGGATGTGAATACTGCGCTTGAGGCCAATTCGTGGACGTATGGAATGGATCCGAAGATGCTGCGGGATCTTGAAGTTCGCACCTGAGAAAAGGAACGCGGTTTAGAGAAATCTGGGCCGCGTTTTACTTATGAACATAGATGACAAGTTAGGAATCAAGTCAGAAATCCACAATGAATATCGATGATCAAGTCTGTGATCAAGTCTGTGATCAAGTCTGGAATCATGCTTGGCACGGTCAAGTCTGGGATCAAGTCGAGAATCAAGTCTGGATTCAAGTCTCGAATCAAGTCTGGAATCAAGTCAAGAGTCAAGTCTTGAATCAAGTCAGGAATCAAGTCAGGAATCCACAATGAACATTGATGACCAAGTAACAAATCATGTTAGCGATAGATGCCATATTGGATCCTCCGAAGAAATTTTCAAGCAAGTCTGCTGGGATTCATACTGTATGGTCTGGAGTAAAGTTAGAATTGAAGTCGGCAATCAAGTCCAAATTCTGGATTTAGTCTATCGTTGGATTCACAATGAACATAGATGATACTGTAATAGGTTTGATTCGCAACGATCCAAACTTTACATTCCATAAAGAATGTGATAATACAAATCAGACCGTCCTATGGGAATTTGATAGTCAGATATGGCGTAGAATATACATTGATGTTCTGCATGTAATAATGAATGATGCAGATTTTCCAGAATTCCGCGATACATGAAAAAGAAAGATCTTGTCATAATTGCTTGTGGCGGTCGCGATTATACAGACTCAGACTTTGTTAGTGCCACACTTTCCAAACTATCACGATTGACCACTATCATCGTCGGCGGTGCGCGTGGTGCTGATACCCTTGCAGAATATTGGGCAAATCAACAGAATTGGAAAAATAAACGACAGATAACAATCCAGAGAATTGATGCTGATTGGAAGACGCATGGCAAAAAGGCTGGTTATATTCGCAATTCAGAAATGCTAAAGGAATTATTGAAGCATCGTGATAAGGGGAAAGATGTAGGTGTTGTTGCGTTTCCGGGTGGAACTGGAACCGAAATGATGATCAAACTTGCCAAGAAATCCGATGTGGGTGTATGGCAACCAAAGTAGACCCTTGACAATAGATTGCTGATCATCTATGATGGGTTCATGAAAGGAAATGGCATGATTCCCAAGATTGGTCAAGAAGTGACTGTGCGTGTTCGCAATTCATTGGCAACGCATCGGCATCTGTATGCTGCTGGTGTTGTCACCGAGTTTGAGACATTCACTGGTAAGGTCTGTGCTCCTGAAAAGTGGCAAGATCCCAAGCGAACGCTGAATCTTACTACAGGCATTCGGTCTTTTCCCATTCGCTCCCTCTCTCTGGATAATGTTGTCTCCATTGATGGCAAGCGACATGAAGCCAAGAAAACTGACATGACCACAAAGACCTGGACTGTGCCTGGTTCCAAGGGCAATGTGTATACGATCACCGAGGTCAATGGTCAGCGTTCATGCACCTGTGTCGGATATTCGTTCCGTCGCACCTGTAAGCACGTTATTGGAGGAAAGTAATGTATCGCTACATTATCACGTTTGAGAAGGATGGTTATCAGCATCGTGAGTTGGCATTTGCCAGCACTGCTTTTGTTTTGGGTGAGATGCTGGCGAATGGACTATTGTCTGCGTGGAATGCGACTGTGGATGATATTCTATTTATTGAGGAGACTCCCGTATCTTGAACATATACGATCCTACCTAGATTCCGTACATTGCATTGCAGGTATGAGTGACTGCGTTACCATGGAAGTCAGATTTCCTCCTTGACAATTCCAGAGACACCTGTCATAGTGTGTCCATGATCAAGATGAAATCCAAGACGCGCCCTGCGCGCCGTCATCCGATCTTCGCGGATCTGATGACACCTAAATACCGAAAGCGAATTGTGCCTTCCAAGAAGGTCTATTCGCGCAAGCGCCAGAAGATGGAGAACTGATGAAGAACTATGATTCCAAATTTCTGTGTGTCGGTGTCGGTGGACGCTATTGCGTCTGCTGCTTTGACCCACCTGGATCCAAGGCACGCCGACTGGAATACCGTCGTGCCAAGCGCGCCGCCAAGCGCGAGGCCATGAAGGTCGAGGAAATGAACCTCGAGGACTAAGTCCTTGATCCTACTGGGCAATTTTAGCCCTTGACAATTCCCTAAGGATGTGTCATAGTGTGTTCATAATCAAACTGACCACATGATGAAGGAGACAAAGATGCAGGACTGGAAAATGCCCACCGAGATGCCCGCCCACGACATGGACATTGCGCTGACGATGTTCGCCGATCACCTGATCGGCATCGCGCCGTACAGCAAGCCCAATGTCACCTTTGAGCGTGGATCCAAGTTCATGCGCGTGGTGAAGTCGGATGGTTCTTCGCGATCCGCCTATGCGTTCATCGTCATGTTTGACCATGATCGGTGGATGGTTGGTGACATTCTGAAGCCCGCGTCGTGGAAGGCGCCTGCCAAGAACTTCAGTCGCGGTAATGTGCTGAATCCGAAGTCCTATCAGAACTTCAGCTACTACGGCCTGTGAGGAGATAAATCATGTCCAACTTTGATCTGTCGCTGTTTGTCTGGAACAAGGACAGAAAGAGCCTGGTGATGAATAATTTCACCCATGCCTTTCCACAGGAGTTTATGGTGCGTTCGCATCACACTGGCAAGGAAGTGCGGTTTTGCCGTGTGGAGCACTTTGACGTTCTATATGACCAGGATCAATGGGATGGTGAGCAGATGGTGTATCGCCCGGTTGGCACAGTTGCCAATGTGGAATATGCTGCACTCTGTCGCGGATGAGGATCATGTCCATCTATTACCGAATTGAGGAAACTGTTGGCGCACACTACATCGTGTGGAATAATATGTTCACAACGATGGAAAGTGCTGTGGAGTATATTGATCAGCACTCAGAAAATCTGAGGGATCGTCTTCACGTGGCTGCATATGATTCCAATGGTTGGTCGCCTGTTCGAATGGGAGTTGTTTACTAATGACCCTTGACAAAGGGTTGGGCACCTGTCATAGTGTAGAAGATGAATCGCAAGGAGTTGGAAATGTCGCATACCGGTTTCACCGTTGAGGTTTACATCCGCGATGCCAGGATTCGTGGCAAGATGACTCGTGGACGCATTGACTGGCTTTCCAAGAACTTCCTTGGTTTTCGTTTCCTTGAGGCCATGGATTTTCAGGTTGCTTCCGAGAAGGAAGCTGAGCAGCTGGCCAAGCAGGCGCACAAGCATCGTGGGCTTGACAAGCTGCACTTCAAGGTGCATCAGATCTATGTGACGCGCCAGAATGCGATGACGGGCAAAGATTACCAGGAGAGGTATGACACGCCGACCTGGTGCTCGCCTTCGTCGGAGTCATACTGGTCCATGTGAGGAATCCAATGTCTAATATGTCATACTGTCGTTTCCAGAACACAGAGAAGGATCTGCGAGATTGTCTGAATGCAATGCGTAAAGCATCCAGCATTTTTGACATGGATCTATCGAATGATGAATATGAGGCATTCCAGGAAATGACCTCGCTTATTTTACACTTTAGCATTGAAGCTGATAGGCTTCAGAAGGATGATGTATGATGGCCAATCCAATCTTGGATAAGATATCCAAGCTGAATGCGGAGATTGAACAGCTTCGCGCAGAGAATAGTCATCTGCGCCGTGTGGGCATGGATAGGCCTTCTGCCGAACTACATGAGGCGGCGATGGCGGAACTGCGCGCCGAAAACGAGCGCCTCCGCTCTGAGGTGGAGGAACAGGCGCGCCTGCTGGGCATGGGCAGCGAGCGCGAAGCGAGGTTGCGCGCTCGCGTCGAGGTGCTGAGCGCAGCAATTGTTCTTATGGCGTCGCTGGCACCGAAAATGACAATCGACACCAGCGACCCACAAGGCGTGGCGCGGGATTTCGTGGAAATTGCGCGCGCCACTCTGGAGGCCAAGCCATGACCAAGCAATATGAATCCAGTTCCAGTTATGCACAACTGAATGCCGATATTACCGCAGTAAAGAAAGACAAAATCATCGCAGATCTTATAGCTGAAAACACCGATCTTCGTACCCGCGGTACGATATTAGAAGAGGCAGTTCGGTTTTACGCGGACGTTCACACATGGAAGTCTGCATCGGTCTTCATGTGTGGCCATGACGGAAACTCTAGGGCTACGATTGATCGCGGAGAAAAGGCTCGCGGAGCCCTAAGATCCTTGGGAAAGCCTTCGGCAAAATAAGCCCTTGACATTGCCCAAGACCTAGTCTATACTGTGTTCATAGATCAACAAGGAGAACCCAAATGGCGTTCATGAACCAGACGATCAAGTCCGAGCTGCTTCCCGGTATCAAGGCCGTGCTCCGCAAGTATGGCCTCAAGGGTACCGTCTCCGTTGGAAACCACACCGCGCTTTCCGTCACGATCCGCGAAGGCAAGCTGGATTTCATCGGTGACGCCATCTCCGTGCTGCGCTCGCCACAGAATGCCAATATCCCCTTCCTGTCGGATTCTATCGCATCCCTCCTGAAGGAACAGTCGCTGGATGTCAATACGTACCACATCCGTTCCAACCACTCCGGCATCTGCCAAAAGGCTCTGCTGGAGCTGCACCAGGCCATGAACGATGGTAATTGGGACAAGTCCGACCCACAGACCGACTATTTCAACGTGGGCTGGTATACCTACATCAATATCGGAAAGTGGCGCAAGCCCTACCGCTGCACCGCTCAGATGCCAAAGGTGGCATAAACGATGACTGAAACGTTCGGCGCCTTTCTAATGATCGTGACCTATCTTATCGGATTGGTCACGGGTTATATCATATGGGCGCCTATGTCCAATTTCAAAAGAGGATTCGTGGACGGAATCACCCTCAGATTTATTTGGAAACGATGAAAATCCGTCCTTGACATTGCCCAAGATCTAGTCTATACTGGATTCATACTTAGGGAGATCCTATCGTGTTCCAGGTTTTCGTCGGCTCCAAAAGCCAAGCCCGCAACCTCGTCCGCATCCATAATGCGACGCATTGGATCTCCCTGCTCGACCACGACGATACCCATCCACAGATGGATCGTCAGGATCATGTGCTCCGCCTCCTGCTGAATTGCGACGATCAGCTAAAGGTCACGGATCCACACGCACCAACCCGCAACCAAGTCCAGCAGATCCTGGATTTCACCCGCAACCTCACCGATGCAACCATCGTCGTGAACTGCTTTGCTGGTGTGGCCAGATCTACCGCGGCTGCGCTGGCCATTCTCGTCCAGCACCATGGATCCATAGATCACGCTATAAACCTGCTCCGCGCAGATCGCCCCCAGGCCATGCCAAATCCAGTCATCAGCCAGTTCGCTGACGATATTCTAGGCCTCGATGGAAAGCTTTTCGCAGCCTCCGAGAAGGTGGCACAGAGCCGTGTTCTGGAGATAATTGACGATATGGACAATTCGTGAGAAACCCACAATGAACATCGATGACCAAGTCTGGAATCAAGTCTGGAATCAAATCTATGATCAACTCTTGAATCAAGTCAGGAATCAAGTCTATGATCAAGTCGAGGATCAAGTCAGGAATCAAGTCAGGAATCAAGTCTGGACTCAAGCCAGGAATCCACAATGAACATCGATGACCAAGTCTACAATCAAGTCTGGGATCAAGTCTGGGATCAAGTCTGGAATCAAGTCTGGCTTCAAGTCTCGATTCGAGCCTGGGACCAGGTTCGGAATCAATATCTTCAAGATGCCAATTCCAGGGCGCCAGAGAACACGGACTCCGCCTAAGTCATTGATTCGACTCGGTAATTTCGAGGCTTGACAAGGCACAGTTTTTGCCCTACACTCAGTCCATAAAACCAAAACAAGGAAATGGCAATGTTTATCTATGAAGTCACTAGATCCACGTGGGGTAGTTCTGGTAACGACGATCAGCCATTTGGCCTCTATGAATCCAAGGATATAGCTGATAAGCTGGCTAAGTCTCTTATGGAGGTTGATTTTCCTGTTACGGTTACCATTACACAGCATGAAGTCTTTAGTGAGCCTAAGGTAAACGGAGAATGGAGCGGCAGAAAGAAGTGGCGATATGAAAACGAACACTGGATTCGCTGGGATAAATTCTATGGTCACCGAGAATAATCCATTGATTCGACTGGGTAATTCTTGCCCTTGACAAAAGGCCCGATCTAGGTTATTCTGTGACTCTGAGAAAGGAGATGGTCATGAATCTGAAGGTTCGGCAGCTGGAAACCGCATTGCTCTTTGACAGGCCGACGCCTGTTCCTGAGGGCTTTCGTCTGATCGGCCGAGATGGCTTTTATTGTCGCGGTGAAGAGGTCTGGTGGGAATACAAGGGCAAGGGCTATCTCTATGGCCAAAGCCTGAATTGCCGCGAGGATTTTGAGTACAGGCTGCGAGTGAATGATGAGGCCATCCTCATCCCACGCGAGGTGGCGGCCATGAAGACTATTCTGAAGACGACGCGGGATGCCAATGTTCGCAAGGCATTGTCGGCGCGCCTTCGCCTTCATGAGGAGGCCTATGAACTGCGCCGTATCCGTCGTGGTGTTCGTCGTGTCATGGGACCCGTTGATTGATGGCTAATTCCAGCCCTGAAGATGCCAATAATCCAGGAAAGATGCCAATTTCGTAACGTATGACGCAAAAGATGCCAATTCCAGGGCGTCAGAGAACACACAGAGACACAGGGAAACGATATATGCGCTATACAAAAGCTGACATTCCGCGGCGACCAGGTCGCAATTGGCACAAACGACGCATCATCGGCGGCATATGGATGGCAGAACAGCGATGGTACCAAACGCCTGCGCTGCGCACCAGAGAGCGAATGGAGGACCTACAGCACCTCGCCGGACAGCCCAGGCGACGCCAGATGCCAAGGATCCTGCTATCGACGCTGCTCTGGCACGCCGCCGAGAACCGAAAAAGCCGCCTGAGGCGCCTAAGCCATTGATTCCATTAGGTAATTCCAGCCCTTGACAAGGCGCCTGATCTAGCATATTCTGTGACTCTGATTGCGGAGGTATCAATGTCTCAGACGTTCTACACGGTCCATGTTCCTGACGGCGACGACCCTGGTCTGGGTAATTGGAAGCTGAGCACGGCCAGCCTGGCTATCGCCTTTGCACAGGATCTCGGCGTCAGGTGTGAGGTCCGAGTCCATGATGGCGACAAGATTCCCATGCGTCTATGCACTGTTCTCCCTGGGACCTTCGATGGCCATCCTAATCTTATCTGGCCCTATCCGTGACGTGGACTTCTAACCCATTGATCTGATTGGGCAATTCCAGCCCTTGACAAGGCGCCTGATCTAGCATATTCTGTGACTCTGATTGCGGAAGAGGAAAGGAAACCGATGGCTACCATGAACCACACGGTCAGCTTTGACCGGGCTTGCGGCAAGTATGTCGCCATGTGCGATGGCAAGGTTGTCACCAAGACCAAGTCGCTGAACCGTGCGAAGCGCCTGCTCCGTATGCACCTCGACGGCCTCCGTGAGGTTGCCAAGGCTGAGGTTGATGCGGGTCTCAATTTCTCGGTGGCTGATCGGTTCACCTTTCTCGAGGCCCTGACCACGATGGTCGCGAACGGCACCTCGCCGTCGGCTATTGTCACGGGTGAGGGTGGTATCGGCAAGACGCACACCGTCACCAAGACCCTCGCCTCCATGGGCTTTGTCAATTGCATGGAGATCCCCGAGGGCGTGTCGGTGCCAACTCGCAAGACCTACACCATGGTCAAGGGCTACTCCACGCCCTATGCGCTGTACCGTACGCTGTGCGAGAATGCCGACCGCATCGTGGTGTTCGATGACTGCGACAGCATCCTCAAGGACCCGACGGCCATCAACCTGCTCAAGGCGGCGCTCGACAGCTACTCCAAGCGTATCGTCTGCTGGCAGTCCGAGGTCAAGGGCTCCGACCTGCCCACGTCCTTCGTGTTCAATGGTGGGGTGATCTTCATCTCCAACTACACGCTGGGCACGCTGGATCAGGCCGTGCGTACCCGTGCGCTGTGCGTGGATCTGAGCATGACGGCCGACCAGAAGCTGGAGCGCATGGAGCAGATCCTGCGCGAGCCGGATTATCGCACCGACGTGTCGCTATCCATGAAGCTGGAGGCGCTGGGTGCGATCCGCGAGAACCTGTCGAAGGTCAAGAACCTGTCGCTCCGTACGCTGAAGCAGGTGATCGACGTTCGCAAGGGCAACCGCAAGGACTGGGCCAAGCTGGCTCTGTATGTGATGTCCCAGTAACCCCTTGATCTGACACGGTAATTCCAGGGGTTGACAAAGTACCAATCCCTGGATATACTGGTACCAAGATTGGAAAACAGGATTCGGGAAAGGAATCTTCATGCTCATTGGAATTTTGAACTACGCTACCTCTTTCATGTTGGCCTTTGCCGCCGCGTGCTGGAATCGGGGAGGCTGGGCTAATGCGTTGATCATTAGTGCGCTTCTCCTGTTGTCCTTGTTCAATCTAATCCTCGGGGCCATGCACTACCCCGGACTCCTGGTGTTGCCGCCAAAACTGTGAGAGGCTAACCGAAGGCACTCATACCTAACCACTTGATCTGACACGGTAATTCCAGGGGTTGACAAAGTACCAATCCCTGGATATACTGGTATCAAGATTGGAAAACAGGAGAAACGAATGGCGTTCATGGATCAGAAGCGGAAGGCGCAGCTCGCGCCTGGTATCAAGGCGGTGCTTCGGAAGTACGGCCTCAAGGGTTCGCTGAGGGTGGGCAACCACACCTCGCTGAGCCTGACCCTGACCGAGGGTTCGCTGGACCTCATCGGTAATGGGGTGGCTGTGCTCCATCGTGAGGCTGACACCTACCCGCATGATATCAAGGGCAAGTGGATGCGTGAGGCGGCTGCCTACATGCAGAAGACCCAGTCCACGGATGTCAACACCTACCATGCGAAGGATGCGTTCACGGGCGTCTGCCAGAAGGCGATCCTGGAGCTGATCGCGGCGATGAATGTGGGCAACCACGACGAGTCCGATCCTCAGACTGACTACTTCAATGTCGGCTGGTACATCCATGTGAACGTCGGTCGGTGGAACAAGCCCTACCGGTTCACCGGCGCCAATCGGAAGGTGGCCTGATCATGACGCGCAAGCAGCGATTGGAGCAGGCCCTATCCCATCTTGGGAAGGTGGAGGATCTTCTGAATCCCAAGGGTGTCGTGCCTGGACCGGACATGCTCCTCACCTCCCTGGAGAGGACCATTGAGGAGGTGGAATACCAGCTGGCTATGCTGGAGATGGCGGAAAGTGCCAACCAGGAGTAACTGGTTGATTCCACTCACAAATTTCCACCCTTGACTAGGGTGCCAATACCAAGTATTCTGTGAACATACTGAAAGACAAAGGAGATACCAATGCGTAACTATGAAATGGTTCTTATGGCCCTGAAGTCGGGCGAGACCAAGACGGCTACGGACCTCAAGGCGGAGCTGCCGGGTCTGGAGTGGTGGAACATGCACAAGTATGTGGCGCGTGCCAAGTACCTGGCAGGTGCTGAGATTGAGCTGATGAAGGCTGGCAAGCCGCTCAAGGCTGCCCGTGCGCGGGATGCTGAGACTCTGCGCCTGGTGAATGCCGACAAGTTCAAGGCCTGGTCGCCTGTCACCAAGACTGGTGGTCCGCTGTTCCGCAAGGCCAACCCGAAGGCCAAGACCCAGAAGGCCAAGGTGAAGGCTGCGAAGCCTCCGAAGCCTGCGAAGCCGACCAAGACCAAGATCCCTCCGGCGATCCAGGCGAAGCTGAATGCCCAGCATGCCAAGTCCAACTCGCTGATCGCCGCTGCGATGGCGAAGGATCCGTGGCTCGGTCGTCGTGGCCGTGTCACCCAGGAGGCTACCAATCTGGTCAATCCGGTGGCGCCGCCCGATCAGCCCGGTCATGGTGAGCTGAAGGGTGCCAATGTCGTGGATATGATCAAGGCTGAGCTGGCTGCGACTGCGCCGGCGAAGGGTACCAAGAAGGCTGCTGCTCTTCCGCGTGGTCCGAAGGCGACGCCTGCGCCTGCTCCGGTCAAGGTCGAGCGGGTGTCGGATGTGGTGACTCCGCTGTCGGATGATCCGCTGGACATTCCGGACTTCCTCCGTATCAAGTCCACCAAGACGGAGGAGTGAGGAGGCGCCCAGCACAACCCTGGGCTAGCGTGCTTCCGCGCGAATAAAGCAGGTGGTTCCTGCAGGAAGGCAAGTCTGCTCGGCGTAGGAGCGACGGTGGGATGGGCACCGCAGGTTAGCCGGACAAAGGGATCGGACTAACCACCCATCACCTAAGCCCTTGATCTGATTGGGCAATTCCAGCCTTGACAAAGTACCAATTCTCGCCTATACTGGTACCAAGATCGGAAAGAGGAGAGCAGAGATGGTTCGCAAGTATACCAACATGGTTCTGGAGATGGTTGAAGAGGGCATCCTGGACAAGGATGTGGTCATCATGGCCTGCCTGAAGTACATGTCGGAGGCTGAGGTCCGTGACATGGCCGAGGCGAACGGGTTCGTCCCCGAGGATGAGGAGGAGGAGATTCGGTCCGACTATGAGGCCAATCGCACCTATGAGCGAGTGCGAGTGGTGGCTGGGCAGTAAGCCCTTGATCTGATTGGGCAATTCCAGGGCTTGACAGAGCGTCAATTCTCGCCTATACTGAGTTCATGATCAAGCAAAGGGAGACGGTGATGCAGACGTTCCGTGTTGATATCGACCTCGACGGCGATAGCACTATTGGCGAGTTCCTGGAGACTCTCGCGGAGTATCGCGGCTCGGCGCAAATTGTGTCCTATGACGCGGCTCCCGACGCTGGCGGTTGCCCGACGATGGTGCTGGAATTCACGTCCTATGAGGTTGCGCTGGAGTTCGCCATGGAATGGTTCGGCGAGTCGTTTGAGGATGCCAAGGAGTACGTGGAGACGATTACGGTGTAACCCCTTGACCTGACAAGGCTTTTCCAGGGCCTTGACAGCGCCCTGGTTTCGCCCTATACTGGTACCAAGATCGGAAAGGGAAACAGAGATGACCAAGACCAAGACCCCGACCAGGAAGCCCCGCAAGCCCACCATCCTCTCTTCCTGGGAATGGTCACAGTATCATCAGCAGATGATCGAGTACCTCGAGGAGAAGCTGGAGCGCAGGGAGCAGAAGATCGCGCAGCTGGAACGCCAGATCGAGCGCCTGCAGGGTAAGTAACCCATTGATCTGACACGGCTTTTCCAGGGCTTGACAGAAGCCTGATCCAGCCCTATACTGGTACCAAGATCGGAAAGGGAAACAGATGCAGACGAACCTCCTCACTCGCGGCAACCCCAAGGTCCTGAAGGGCGAGAGCCAGGGCTACCTGACCTTCATCCTTCACCTGGCGCCGGCGTCGCTGTCGGGCTACAACACCTGCGCCGCGGCGACTGATGGCTGCAAGCTGGCGTGTCTGAACACCGCTGGTCGTGGTGGCATTCCCAATGCTCGCCCCGTGACCGTGCAGGCTCGCAATGGTGCCATGACGGTGTCCAACGTGATCCAGGCGGCTCGCATCCGCAAGACCGTGTGGTTCTTCCAGGACCGCGTCGGCTTCATGGCTCAGCTGGTCAAGGAAATCCGTGCGGGCATCCGCTATGCTCAGAAGATGGGCCTGATCCCCGTGTTCCGTCTGAATGGCACCTCCGATCTGCGCTGGGAGAGTGTCGGTGTGGATGGTGCGCGCAATGTCATGGAGCTGTTCCCGGACGTGCAGTTCTATGATTACACCAAGCTGTCCAATCGCAGGGACCTGCCTGCCAACTACAAGCTGACCTTCTCCCTGGCGGAGAATAACGACCTCCAGGCGTGGGCTGCTGCTTCGGCTGGTCTGAACGTCGCTGCGGTGTTCCGTGGCAAGCTGCCCGCGACCTTCATGGGTCGCACGGTGATCAATGGTGATGACTCGGATCTGCGTTTCCTTGATCCGGTGGGTGTGGTGGTTGGTCTGAAGGCGAAGGGCAAGGCGAAGCGGGACACGACGGGCTTTGTGAGGGCTGCCTAAGCCATTGATCTGATTGGGCAATTCCAGCCTTGACAGAGCACCAGTTTCGCCCTATACTGGTACCAAGATCGGAAACAAGGAGACAGCGATGGCCAAGTCCAAGACCAAGTCCAAGACCAAGTCCAAGACCAAGTCCAAGACCAAGGTCTATGTCGTGCTGAATGAGTCGAAATGGCCCACGACGGTTGTGGGTGTGTTCAGTACGCGCGGCCTCGCCATGGCAGGCGCCAAGAAGGAGCGCCAGAAATGGCCGAACATCGGGATTCTTCGGATTTCCCATCACATGGTTGATAATCCCGAATGGTACGTGGGAAAGCCTTGATCTGACACAGCTTTTCCAGGGCCTTGACAGAGCACCAGTTTCGCCCTATACTGGTACCATGATCGGAAACAAGGAGACAGCGATGACCAAGATCCGCTTCACGGCCCCCTCCCCTCGCGCCGACCGCATCCACGGCCTGACCAAGATGGGTCGCGCCATCGTGGACTACTTCGCGGCTCGCCCGGGTCAGGTGATCTCCCGCACCACGGTGGAGCTGCACCTCGCCTCGCGTGGCTTCAAGCGCCCCGCGGTCACCGCGACGGTCTGCTCGGATCTGGCCCACTCGGGTCATCTGAAGCCGATGCCGTTCGGCATGTACCAGTTCCGCGCTGCGGCCTAAGGAAAGGATTGATCATGCATACCATCACGTTCCTCGCTCAGTCGCTGGCTCTGGCTGGTGTTCTGTTCGCCGCTGGCGTCGGCCTGGTCGCGCTGATCGGGTTCTTCGCTGATCGCAACCGCTAAGGAGCAAGACCATGTTTAGGATCACCGAAGGCAGGGGTTTTCAGATGACGTTCGCAAACGGATGGACGGTCTCTGTCCAATGGGGTGCTGGCAATTACTGTCCGAACCACCACGTCCTTCCGTCTGGTAAGTCGGAGAGGGCTTATGAAGATATGCAGCGTAAGCTGGGCGAGGAGGGCGTGCTTGTCGCGGAGGCAGGCTGGTGGAAGGGCTCCGGTGACGTGGAGGTTAGTGGTTTCATGACGCCCGACCAGGTTCTGGCCCTCATGGTCGAGCTGGCAGCTAGGGAGTAAGACCGTGGTCTGCATTTCCGTGGACACGCTGGCTCTGTTCGCATTTGGTATCAGTCTGGTCGTGCTGGCTCGACTGATCACCCGCAACCGCTAAGGAGATGCACATGGATTGCCTTCAGCCGCTAGTTTTCTTTCTGACCTACGCTGCGGTGCTCGGCATCGCCGTGTGGGTTGTAATCGCCATCCGTAATGAGGAGTAAGATCATGACAATGGATTCCAGGGAGCTGGCGAAGGCGCTGGCTGAGAAGGCGAAGGCTGCTTCCATTCCCTATTCGGAGTATGAGGCGAAGGTGGACTATCCGTTCGCCCTGGGCTATCTGACAGGCACCGTGCAGGATCTTCTGCTCCGCCTGTCGCCAGGCCAGCGCGAGACTATTGCGAAGCAGTACGGTATCAGCTGAGGAGACAGAGATGACCGAGACCCTGGAGCTGGCGAAGGCGCTGGCTGAGAATGAAGAGCTGCGCGTGGCCAATAAAGAGTTGGTGTTGGGTATCACCACCATAACTCTCCGCCTTCTGGAAGATATTGATCGACAGCGCGCGGAGAATGAAGGGCTGCGCGCGGAGAATGAAGGGCTGCGCGCAGAGCTGCGCCAGGCGATCAAGGAGCTGGCAGATTGTGAACAGTTCAGCGACTACTAACTCGCCGGCTCCGACCGCTAACCCCTTGATCTGACACGGTAATTCCAGCCTTGACATAGGCCTGATCCCACCCTATACTGAGTACATAAGGTGGAAACAAGGAGACGACAGATGACCCAGATCCCCGCAACCAAGGTCTATATCCTCTTCGTGGAAGAGACCGCGCATGGTGGTTGGGAGTGGGAGACCCATCTCCATGGTGTATATGCGACGCGGGAGAAGGCTCAGGAGGCCCGTAAGGCTCTCGCAGCCAAGAGGGCGTTCTCGATTCGCTGCGGTGAGTGGAAGTCGCGCATCCGCGCTGTGCCTCTGCATGCCTAACCCCTTGATCTGACACGGCAATTCCAGCCTTGACATAGGCCTGATCCCGCCCTATACTGAATACATAAGTTGGAAACACAAGGAGACGACGAATGGCGAAGCTGCTGATCCAGACCCAGGTCTATGAGAACTACGGCGCCCATGATTGGAACGGCGAGGGCGAGTGCCCGCAGTACTGGAAGCCGAAGTTTGGTTCGGACTACGTCCTTCCCAATTTCACCGCCTTCACCGACGCGGCCTCGGTGGTCGAGGCGCTGAAGCCTCAGGTGGAGGCCAACGACCACAGCTGGCGCGAGTGGATCATCCACTGGGAGGTGCTGGCCGATGACCAGCCGACGCCCTGGGAGGCCGACCAGCTCCGCTGGGATGGTCGAGTGACCTTCCCAGCCAAGGTCCTCACCCTCCCGGTGGCGGCCTGAACGGAACAAGGAGACAGAGATGACGCAGACCTTCGATTTCGGCTTCGGCCCTGTCCCGGCTCACAAGCACCCGAATGGCGGTGGCTGGGTCGCCGACACCGCTTATGTCGCCGACACCGCTTATGTCGGGCCTGATGCTCGGGTCTTCGGCAATGCTGTGGTCGGCAGCAATGCTCGGATCTACGGCTATGCTCGGGTCTACGGCAATGCCTGGGTCTGCGACGATGCTCGGGTCGGCGACAAGGCTCTGGTCTCCGATATGCTATAGTCAACGGCAATGCTGTGGTCTCCGGCAATGCTGTGGTCGGCGGC
>Ga0075470_10000092_pt1 | contig 31842 bp, 33 predicted proteins | sample DEB19_08_DNA_4_FD_71482 | JGI IMG/M metagenome (GOLD analysis project Ga0075470, IMG submission 71482) | Aqueous microbial communities from the Delaware River and Bay under freshwater to marine salinity gradient to study organic matter... | ecosystem: Environmental > Aquatic > Marine > Coastal ... | reverse complement strand
AAATGATAAATCATGAGGTTCTTATATACATCCTCAAATCCTTTATCAGCAATATTCAAATCTGCCAGTTTTGTGAAATATCCAGCTGCCAAATCTTCTTGTCCAGCCAACAATGCAGCATATCCTGTATAAAAGGTAAGGTTGGTGTCGATGGCTGCCAATCCGAGTCCCCTTTCAAATATAAATCTGCCTGAAGCATCTGCCTGCTGTAAAGATTTCAATGATTTCTGATATTCTTTTGCATCCAGCTCTTTTACTCCACGGTTATAAGGAACTGCATATATATTATACAATGCTTGTGCTCCTTCCAGTGTAACAAACATGGTAAACTTGTCTTTATCAGTTGTAAATGCCTTTTTAAAGTTATCCAATGAGTTTTCAATAACATTTGGATAAGATTTAGACAAATTGCTATCTGCAGCAATTTCAGCATACATTTTTGCTTTCAGATAATACAACTCTGCGTTCTTCTGATATTTTGGATTGTTAATGAACTCATCCAATTGTGTATTGGCATCTGAGTATTTTTTTGCAACCAGTGCTTCCTTAACTTTTGTTAGGTTTTGTCCATTTACAATCATCAATGTAACCATGGAAAAAACTGAAAAGAGAATTTTTTTCATTTTCGTTTGTTTGAATGGAATATTTAATTGGTTTCAGTGGATGTTGGTGTATCGTTGTTGTTTTGCTCTTCGCTTTCTTCGTCCTCTTCACTCACAACTGCAATGGTGGTAATGGCTGCTATTGCGTCGTCGTCGTCTAACTTAATCAATTTTACCCCCTGGGTTGCTCTTCCCTGTTCACTTATTTCTGCGATTTTCATTCGGATGGTAATGCCCGACTCACAGGTGATCATTAGGTCTTCGCTTTCAATCACATCCAGAATTCCAACCAATTTACCGGTTTTTTCAGTAACACTAATCGTTTTAACACCTTTGCCTCCCCTGTTGGTAATTCGATACTCATCAATCTGTGTCCGTTTTCCAGATCCTTTTTCTGAGACCACCAATACGGTTCTGGATTTATCTTCAACATTCACACAGATCATTCCAACTACTTCGTCATTTGCATCATCTACTTCAATTCCGGCAACTCCAATGGCACCTCTTCCTGTCGGTCTTACTTTTTCCTCAGGGAATCGGATGGCTCTTCCGGATTTAACAGCCAACATGATTTCAGATTTACCGTCCGTCATTTTTGCATCCAAGAGTTGATCGCCCTCTACAATGGTAATGGCATTTACTCCTGTTGCACGTGGTCTGCTGAAATCTGCCAGCTCAGTTTTTTTGATGATTCCTTGTTTGGTACACAAAACAATGAAGTGATTGTTTACAAATTCTTCGTCTTGTAAATTTTTGACATCAATGATTGCCCTGATTTTATCATCTGTTGGAAGTTGCATCAAATTTTGAATGGCCCTTCCTTTGCTTTGCTTCTCTCCTTCCGGAATCTCATATACTTTCAACCAATAACATCTGCCCTTTTCCGTAAAGAAAAGCAATGTGTGGTGTGTAGATGCCACAAAAAGATGTTCAATGTAATCTTCTTCTCTTGTTCGCCCTCCAATGGATCCTCGACCTCCTCTTTTTTGTGCACGGTATTCATCAGCCGAAGTTCTCTTTACGTATCCAAGGTGAGATACAGTAATAACAACATCTTCTTCCTTGATTAGATCTTCCATCCTTACTTCATTGTCTAAGTAAGTAATTTCAGTTCTGCGAGCGTCACCAAATTTATCCTTGACTTCTAAAAGTTCTGATTTAATGAGATCGTATCTCATGCCTTCATTGGACAACAGCTCTTTTAATCCTGCAATAAATTTCATGATCTCTTCATACTCTTCACGGATCTTCTCAATTTCCATGCCGGTCAATCTCTGCAACCTCAACTCCAATACTGCTTTCGCTTGAATCTCACTCATGCCGAAGGTTGAGATAAGTCCTTCTTTTGCAATTTCAGGATTGGCTGCTTTTCTGATCAATTCAATAACAGCATCAAGGTTATCCAATGCAATTAAATAACCTTGCAGGATATGGGCTTTTTTCTCAGCTTCTTTTAATTGGTATTGTGCTCTTCTTACAACAACATCATGTCTGAATTCAATGAATGTCGAAATCAAATCTTTCAAACTTAAAATACGTGGTCTTCCTTTTACAAGAGCTACATTGTTGATACCATAAGAAGTTTGAAGATCAGTGAATTTGTACAATTGATTTACAATTACACCAGCTACTGCATCTTTTCTGATATCAATAACAATCCTGGTTCCTTCGTTTTCATTGGATTCATTGTTGACATGTGTAATTCCGTCAATTTGTTTTTCAATAACCAATTGTCCGATTCGAGCGGTCAATGCATCCCTGCTTACTTGATAAGGAACTTCAGTAATGATGATTTGTTCTCTGCCATTTGCTTTTGTATCGATGGAAACCTTTCCTCTCAACACTACCCTTCCTCTACCTGTATGCATTGCTGCCTTGACTCCTTCCATTCCATAGATGACACCACCCCCAGGAAAATCAGGAGCTTTTACATGCTGCATCAATTCATCAATGGTAATGTCTCTGTTATCGATATAAGCAATACAACCATCAATCGCCTCTGCGAGGTTGTGTGGAAGCATATTCGTTGCCATACCTACTGCAATACCACTGCTACCATTGATAAGAAGATGAGGTATTCTGGTTGGTAATACGGTTGGTTCTTCCAATGAATCATCAAAATTGAATTGAAAGTCAACTGTTTCTTTATCGATGTCATCCATCATAAATCCAGCCATTCTCTGCAATCTTGCCTCTGTATAACGCATGGCAGCCGGACCTTCACCGTCGGGCGATCCAAAGTTTCCTTGTTTGTCTATAGTTGGATAACGTGTATTCCATTCCTGCCCCATTCTCACCAAAGCATCATATACAGCAGTGTCACCGTGTGGATGGTATTTACCGAGCACTTCACCCACAATTCTGGCGCACTTTCTGGTTGGCTTGTTATAATCCATACCAAGCTCATTCATTGCAAAGAGAATTCTTCTGTGAACGGGCTTCAATCCATCTCTTGCATCTGGCAATGCACGTCCAACGATAACGCTCATGGAATAATCAATATAAGCAGCTTTCATTTGCTCTTCTATATTGATAGGAATGATGCGGTTATTGTCGTTTGTTTGTTCTGGTAAACGTTGATCTTCCATCACGATTAAAATGGGTGTTTAAAGTATTAAGATATGCTAACAAATTTACTCTTTTTTAGGCCCAAAATCAATAAAAAATGGATGAAGATTTATCCACGTAGAATTGTGTAAAACTCAATAAAATCAGGTATTTCCAACGAAAAAAGAGAAGGGAAAATCCAATAACTTATTTTTCACCTGCCATTTGCAGAACGATATTCCATTCACTTTCTAAAACCGGTTGTACTGAGAGCCTTCCCAACCTCAAAAGAGCCATGTTTGAAAGTGTTTTATTGGCTTTAATTTGTGCAAGTGTAACTGGTTTTTTTAATTTTTTATGGGGCTTGAAATCCACCGCCAACCATGCCGTTTCATCTGTAGTAGGGTCCTGATAAGATTCTTTGATGACTTTTGCTATGCCAATAATCTCCAAACCTTCATTGCTGTGATAAAAAAAGGCTAAATCTCCTTTTTTCATTGAACGAAGATTGTTTCTGGCGGCGTAATTTCTCACCCCATACCAAAAAGTAGATCCATCTTTTACGAACTGATCCCAAGAATATTTGAAAGGTTCAGATTTAATCAACCAGTAGGCCATATGAAATGTTAATAACCGCTTGCCAATATATCAGCCAAATGCATGCTTTTGATAGAATGACCTTTTTTCTGAATGATCCCATTTAAATGCATAAGACAACTCAGGTCGGTTGATACAAGGTAGTCGGCGTTTGTATCTACAATATTCTTGACTTTTTGTTCACCCATGGCAGTTGAAATACCTTCAAATTTTACTGAAAAAGTACCGCCAAATCCACAACAGGTTTCATTCTCTTTTATTTCCAATAATTCGAGCCCCCTTACTTTAGACAAGAGTAACTTAGGCTCAATACGAAGATTACATTCTCTCAATGCAGCACAGGAATCATGGTATGCAACTTTTCCATGAAAACTAGCTCCGACATCTTCGATCTTTAATTGATTGATCAGAAAGTCACTTAACTCAAAAACTTTTCCCTGAAATTGTTTGATATCTTTTTGATTCGGGGCATTGTCATAAATCTTACTATAATAATTTTTGACAAAACCAGCACAGGAAGCACTTGGAATCACTATGGTTTCAGCATGCTGAAAATCATCAATAAATTTATTGCATACTTCCTTGGCTTCTCCCCAATAGCCAGCATTGAAAGCAGGCTGACCGCAACATGTTTGTTTGGGATTGTAATGGACTTTACAACCAACTTTCTCTAAAACCTTGATGGTATTGAATCCTGCATCAGGATACAATTGATCGATGAAACAAGGTATGAAAACGTGAACATCCATTTATTTCACAACACCGAGACGGGCCAAAAATTTATCAACCACAAATCCCTTATCGGTTCTTGGATATTTATCCTTGATGGTTTGATACAATTCAATCGCATCTTCGGTTTTGCCATTCATTTCAGCAAGCAGAGCTCCTCTAAAAAGATATTCAGATGAAATGGCTTGATCTTCAGGAAACGTAGTCCCTGCTTTTTTATAATGATCCAATGCTTCATTGTTTTTCTTCAACTCAGCATATGCGTCACCCAGTAGGCCAGCAACTTTTGCTTCAATTTGTTTTGCATTTCCAGCATTGAAATCTTCCAAATGTGAAATGGCTTTCTGAAAATCACCCAATTGCATATAGCATTCACCTGCATAAAGATGAGCAAGATTTCCGGACGATGTACCACCGTATTTAGAGATGACTTTCAAAAATCCAGCTTTTCCCTGTGCACCATTTAACGCCAAGGCAAAAGAATCTTTTCTGAAATATGATTCAGCAGTAAACAATTCCTCGCTTGCCTTCTGTTCGTTGGGCAATTGAATAAAATTCTTATAACCGAAATAACCACCAATTGCAATGATGACAACAGTAGAAACGGCAATGATGGTTTTCGAATTTTTTTGCCAAAAACCTACTGCTTGATTTATGATTTCTTCTTCAGATTTCTCAACTTTTGATTTATCAGACATGTGGAACTATTTATTAATCAACAATAAAAGGATAATCAGCCTGCTGATAAACATCCTTCAGCAATTCATCGTTGTCAGGCCATGGACTTTCTTCAGCAAATCTTACGGATTCTTCTATCACTGATCTAATTTTTTCATCAATGGCTTCTATAACTTCTGGAGAAACCTTGAAATCTTTCAAGAGCTTGGCTTTGGTGACTTCAATTGGATCTCTTTCCTTGTATTCCTCTACTTCGTCTTTGCTGCGGTATTTTTGTGGATCACTCATAGAGTGACCTTTGTAACGATACGTTTTCATTTCCAACAGGGTTGGTCCACCACCTTCCCTCGCACGCTTGACAGCTCTTGCAACTGCTTCGTGTACTGCCTCCGGACTCATCCCATCCACTTTATCACCTGGCATGTCATAAGCATCAGCAAGTTTGTATATATCTGTTACATTGGAAGTTCTTTCAACAGAAGTTCCCATTGCATAGTTATTGTTTTCGCAAATGAAAATTACCGGAAGTTTCCAAAGCATTGCAAGGTTGAAGGTTTCATGCAACATACCCTGACGAGCTGCACCATCACCAAAGAAAGTAAGACAAACATTGTCGGTTCCTTTGTATTGCTCAGCAAATGCCAATCCAGCTCCAGTTCCGATCTGTGCACCCACAATTCCGTGTCCACCGAAGAAATATTCATTCTTTCCAAAGAAGTGCATACTTCCGCCCTTCCCTTTTGAACATCCTGTAGCTTTTCCATATAATTCTGCCATACAAGCATTCGCTGAAATTCCCTTTGCCAGTGCATAACCGTGGTCACGGTATGCAGTGATATAAGGATCCTCTTGACGTGTTGCAGTCATACACCCCGCAGCCAATGCTTCTTGGCCGATGTACAAATGGCAAAATCCGCGAATTTTTTGCATTCCATACAGTTGACCAGTCTTCTCTTCGAACTTGCGAAGAAGAAGCATTAATTCATACCAGTAGAGGTATGTTTCCTTCGTAAACTTGGTTGCTGCCATAATCAGTTGACGGTCTTTTTTAAGATCTGCAAATATAGTGTGAAATTGCTGAAAATGATCGCTGAAAATCAATCGATTTGCACACCCAAATTTAGGTTGTGAACCTGTAATTTTACCCATATTTTCCACTTTGTTTGGCATTCAACACATAGAACTCACTCAGTTTAGAAATTACAGCCATGTTACCTTCAATTTTCATGAAAGAATTGTGGCAATATGTGGCTCCAACGGCATTGGGAAAACCAATTTGCTGGATGCCATCCACTATTTGAGCTTCACCAAAAGTTATTTCAACAAACCCGATACTATATCCTCTTCCTCCATGAACCATGGTTTTAGGATTAGTGGTAGTTTTTTATTGAATGAGGTTTCAAAAGAAGTTGCCGTTGTCTTTCGTGAAAACGGGAAAAAAGAACTACAGGTTGATCAATCCAACATCAACAAATTCTCTGAACATATTGGAGAATTTCCTTTGGTATTTATAGCACCAGATGATACCAAACTACTCACCGGAGGAAGTGAAGAAAGAAGAAACTACCTGGATACATTGCTTTCACAATGGGATCATGAATATTTGACTCATCTAATCCGCTACAACAAGACATTATTAGAAAGAAACAAATTTTTGAAGCAGCTTCAAGACGGACAACTGAATACAGATTTACTTGATGTTTACAATCAGCAACTTGTTTTACATGGAACAGAGATCTTAAATAAAAGGCTTCATTTTACAGAAGAGTTATATCCAATGATTTTAGAGATTTTTCATCATCTGAGTGATAAAAATGAAAATCCAATCATTACATACGAGGCATCAACAACTTCCACTACCTATTTATCAGACATCATCCAATCACTTCAAAAAGACATTGTACTACAGAGAACAACGATAGGAATTCATAAAGACGATCTTGATATCCAAATGGATGGCCTACCCTTCAAACAAACAGCTTCACAAGGGCAGAAAAAAAGTATGCTTTTTGCATGCAAACTTGCTGCTTTTAAGATGCTAGAAAAACACAAAGGCTATGAACCTATTTTGTTGATGGATGATATTTTTGAAAAGCTCGACCAGTATAGGCTTAACCGATTGTTAGAGTGGGTATGTACATTACACAAGGGGCAGGTTTTTATGACTGATACGCATGCAGACAGACTTGAAAAATTGATGAAAGATATTTCCTTACCTTTCCAAACAATTCACTTGTAAACATGTCTGACGCACTTTCGCTGGGGGATGCCTTGAAACAATTTCTGAACCAAAGCAGAATTAAGCAGAATATTCAATCGCTTCAAATCGAAGATCATTGGGAGAAAATCATGGGGCCAACCATCAGCAAATACACAGACAAAATTGAAATCAGAAAAAATACTTTATTTATTTATACTACAGTCGCACCGCTTAAAAACGAGTTGGTTTTCCAGAAAAATTTAATCGCTCAAAGAATCAATGAAAGTATGGGCGAAGAAGTAGTTAGAGAAGTAGTAATTGTTTGATCTATCCAGCGAAATTGATATAGTTCTGAAGATCTTGAATAGTGTTCTTCTGCAGAAAAATGGTTTCTTTCACAACATCAATGATACTTACCACTCCAATGAACTCATCTTTCTCGAAGACAGGTAAGTACCTAATATTATGATTTGTCATAATCTCCATACAGTCTTCAATGGTTGATTCCAATGAAGCTTTCGGAAGATATTCAGACATGATTTCTCCAACGGTCAATTCTGTTGAATTCTTACCATGCAATATTACTTTACGGGCATAGTCTCTCTCTGTAATCAATCCTATATATTTTCCATTCTTCATGACAACAACAGATCCTATATTTCTCTCTGCCATTACTTTCAAAGCATTTAAAACTGGCTCATCAGGGGAAATAATGATATTGAGCGTTCCTTTCCTCTTGAAGATGTCGGCAATTTTTTTCATAAAAGTAGATTTATAGTGAGAGGGAGCACTATCCTAATTTAAGAAAATAAGGTAAAATTTCAAAATACAGAATTACTGAAAATCAGTTTCTGATTGATTCTTTTAAGTCTTGCCTGCCCCATTTTTGAAGCACTACACCCTGTTGTATTTTGTATAAGGTTGGAGTTGATCTGGCAGCTGTCTTGATGGCAACAGCATCACCTTTATAGATAGGTAATACAATTTGTTCATCATGAAGAATTTTTGCTACTTTTTCAAAATCTGATGTGATCACAATAACCGGTCTACCTTTCTGTTGCATGATGGTTGTAACTGCCTTAAAATCATTTACCCATTCATGATAATCTTCCATCTTCTTCACGAAAAGCACCATCATTTCTCTAGGGTCAGATAAAATTGCTTGTGTGGTGTCATTTCCTTGAGGAGTGTTTATGACAAAATCTTTTATAGGAGGTTTGGCATTTCCTTCACGAATCAATTTATCATATCGCTTTACGAATGTATAATCAGAATCATTGAAATCTGATGGGAAATGATCAGTATCAAATTCAATTTCTTTTCCATTTTTCAAATAAACAAAGTTGATCACAGTGCTGTCAGGAACTGATCCAGCAGGCGCTTTCATGCCCTCCTGAATATCAATACCAACTTTGTATGGAAGACAATCGATATATGGTAAGTGCTGCAAAACATGTATCTGCATTGCAAAACTTGCTGTTGTTGTTAGCAATAAAACAACAACTGAAAAAATATTGCTGAAAATGGGTTTGATGGATTTTCTGTTCAGTAATAAAAATCCAATCATTCCAAACAAGACCAGATCTTTATAAAAAGACTGATTGGCAGTAAGTTTAATACAATCTCCGAAACAACCACATTCTCGAATTTTCCCAGAAAAAACCGCATAACCTGTCAGAAATGTGAAAAAAACAATCAACACAAACAACAACCAGCTGAAAAGCTCGAACCTCCACCCTATCAAAACCGCAACTCCGGCAATGATTTCAAAAGCAATCATGAGAATGGAAAATACCAATGTTGCATCATTAAACATGGTCAAATTCCATACTTCAAAAAATTCCTGCATTTTATAGCTCAATCCAGATGGATCATTCGCTTTAATAAGTCCACTGAATATAAAGAGTACCCCAACAATGATTCTGAAAATATGTAGGATGTATTTCATAAATAAGTTTATGCCTTATGTCCCAGCTTACCTTCTTCGATAAGTATCAATCCAAATAGAGCATAATTGATGATATCAACAAAATTGGCATCGATACCTTCACTGATGATTGTTTTCCCTTCATTTGTAAGTATCTGACGGATCCTGCTCAGCTTCATTAAAATTAAATCAACATAGCTTTCCTGGCTCATATCCCTCCATGCTTCACCATAATCATGGTTTTTATCCAACATGGTATTTCTTGCGAACGAAATATTTTCATCATATAATACGGATACTGTTTCAGCATTTAATTCCTGCGGTTCGGTATCATCCAATTTTAATTGAATTAATCCAATGACGCCATAGTTCACAATTCCTTTGAATTCTGCATTGATATCATCCCCTACTTTTTGTGCTTTTTTCTCTTGGATGGTTCTGATGCGCATGGCTTTGATAAAAATCTGATCTGTGATGGAAATTATTCTTAAACAACGCCATGAAGTACCATAGTCTATTGTTTTTTTGATAAAAATATCTTTACAGGACAGAACAGCCTTATCGTATTGTTGATTTGTAGTGGAATTCATCGAGATTTGTAATCTAGATGCAAATGTAATAAAGGAAATGACATGTACCAGCTAACAGCCCACAATCATACACTAACCTTCGATCAACCACTGATCATGGCAATAATCAATTGCACACCAGATTCTTTTTACAGTGGAAGTAGGGCACAAAACTTGCATCAAGCCAAAAAAATGGTTGATCAAATGATTGAGGATGGTGCAGACATATTGGATATTGGAGGAAGAAGCACCAGACCAGGGAGCATTGAAATATCTGACATGGAAGAAATAGAAAGGGTGAAGGATGTGATTCAATATATTTCAAAAAGTCATCCAAAAGTTTGGATGTCGATTGATACAACCAAAGCATCCGTTGCAAATGTTGCAATAAATGAAGGATGCAGAATTATCAATGACATCAGCAGTGGCGAAATGGATCTGGATATGATAAAGACAGTTTCTAATTTACATGTCCCATTTGTTTGCATGCACATGCAAGGCACTCCAGATAATATGCAGTTGAACCCTATCTATTCAGATGTCACAAATGATGTGCACAATTTTTTTGAGAAAAAAATTGAATCGTTTAAATCATATGGAATTGAACAAGTTGTTCTTGATCCAGGATTTGGTTTTGGCAAAACAATTGAGCACAATTATACTTTATTAAAGGAGTTTCATCAGTTTACAAGTTTCAAAAAACCATTACTCGCCGGTTTATCACGCAAATCGATGATTTATAAATTAATGAACATAACAGCTGAAGAATCTCTCAATGGCACAAGTGCCTTGAATATGATGGCATTGATGAAAGGAGCAAACATTTTACGTGTTCACGATGTGAAACCTGCAAAAGAGATCGTTAACTTGTTTACGCAATTAATAAAATAAAAAAGAGCAGCCATGGCTGCTCTTTTCAAAGTATTTAGTAACCTCCACCTGGTGGCATGCCCGGTTGTTCTTTGGGTGCTTCTTTTACCTCTACTACTTCAATCTCAAAAATTAAGTTCTCATACGGCTTGATGACAGGCATACTGCCTTGAGGTCCATATGCGAGCGAAGAAGGAATATACAAAGTCCCTTTGCTCCCCACTTTAAATGAAGTGATTGCTTCAAGCATTCCTTGGATGGCACCTTCTTTTTTTGAAACAAAATAGAAAGTTTCGAGAGGGTGTGCCATGGTTTGCTTTGTTGAATCAACATTAGAGTCAAAATATTTTCCTTCAAAATTCTTTCCTGAGTATTTAACACCTACCATCAATCCAGAATCTGCGCTCCTTCCAGTTCCTTCTTTTTCCATCACCATATAAACGCTGTTATTTACTTTCTGTGCAGAGATGTTTTTGCTGTCGAGGTATTTCTTGATATCATTCAATTCTTTATTTCTGAAATTGTTGAGATCAGTTTGATAATCGGCAAACGCAAGCTCTCTTCCAATAACGCCACCTTTGTTTTTGAATACCTTGATGATTTTAAGGGTTGCCATTTGTTTTTCACCTTTTTTCAAATAAGGAGGCATTCCAAATTGAGAAGTTTTCTGCATTGAATCAGCATATTGATAAGTAACAACACTGTCTCCTACTTTTAGTTTTGTAAGCAATTCAGAGAAGTCATGAAACCTTCCAACACTATCCACTTGATCGAAAGCAGGCAAAACACCATATGTACTCATTACAACTGAATCCTTGTAGGTAAGCTTGTATTGAAATTTCACGAAATCACCATGTTCGAGTTTTTCGCCATCACCTGATTTAATGATTTTATACTCTAGTCCTGATTTTGTCTTTTCAAACCCAAGCTGTCCGCATGAGCTGATCAATAAAGCTGCAACGGCAGCAAATAAAAGATTTGATTTTTTCATTGTTTGTTTATTGTTGTAAAGATGAGAATTCTTTCAATACTTTCTTGAATTGTGCAACATTTTCTTCTAGTGAGTCGAGGCTTCTTCCACCGGAAGCATTGTAATGGCCACCTCCATTGAAATATTTCCTTGCGAAGGTATTGCAATCGAAATATTCTTTGCTTCTGAATGACCATTTGCGTTCTTCATCTCGGTCAATCAACAGTGCAGCCATCTCAATTCCTTGAATTGAGAGTGGATAATTGACAAGTCCTTCAGTATCTCCAGTTTTGATATGAAACTTCTGTGTGTCAGATTTAGGAATGGCGATCAGAGCAGTATTGTGTTCATATAGTATTTCCATTCTGTATGTGAGCACATGTCCGATGAACCTCAATCTGTTTTCCTGAAAATTATCATAAACTGCAGCATGAATTTTTGAATGTTGAATGTCATACCCTTTCAGGTGTGCAACCATTTTGTGCACACTTGCAGTTGTTGATGGAAATCTGAATGAGCCAGTATCAGCCATTACACCAGCATACAGACATGTGCCGATTTCTTTGTTGATTAAATCCGATTTACCAGAAGACATGATAAAATCATAAATCATCTCAGCAGTAGAGCTTTTGCTGATGTCACTTATGCCGTATGAAAAAACATCCAGTTGTGGTTCTCGATGATGGTCAATGAGCACTTTTTGTGCTGCTGATTTTAATAAAAGATTTTCCATGAATCTTGTCCTGGAGAGATTGTTGAAATCGAGGCAGAAAATCCATGTTGCCTGTTGAACAATTTCACTGGCATGGTCTTTTGAATTTTCAAAATCGATAACATCTCCCATTCCAGGCATCCATTTTAAAAAATCAGCCCAATTGGTGGGAGAAATAACCTGAGCATTAAAACCTGCATTTTTCAAAAAATGATACAAAGCAAGTGAGGAGCCCATTGCATCCGGATCAGGTTTTTGGTGCATCGTAATGACAATGCTGTCAGCAGGAGATAAAGATGAGAATACTAATTGTATGTCCTTCATGAGCCACGCAAATGTACAGCTTTTCTTGGTGGGTGGAGGCTGTAGCATTAACTTTGCAATCCAAATTTGAAACAGATTATGAGCAACAGAACCTTTACAATGATCAAGCCAGATGCTTTTGCAGCCGGACATTCAGGATCAATTTTAAAACACATTGAAGCAGCAGGATTTAAAATTATTGCACTGAAATTAACCAGACTCTCTTCAGATAAAGCTGGTGAATTTTATGCAGTACATAAGGAAAGACCCTTTTATGGAGAGTTGGTTTCTTTTATGAGCAGCGGACCAATTGTTGCAGCCATATTGGAAAAAGACAATGCAGTAGCTGATTTTAGAACACTGATCGGAGCAACCAATCCGGCACAAGCTGCAGAAGGCACCATCCGTAAACTTTATGCTAAAAGTGTTGGAGAAAATGCTATTCACGGAAGCGACAGTGATGAGAATGCTGCAATAGAAGGCAATTTTTTCTTTTCTGCGTTTGAAAGAATTTAATACCTATAAATGGCATATTCATCTTTAGAACAATGCCTTTTAGATCTTGAAAAAAATGGTCATTTAAAAAGAGTCACTGAAGAAGTAGACCCTTATCTTGAAATGGCCACTGTCCATCACCGTGTTTATGAATCAGGTGGACCAGCATTGCTGTTTGAAAATGTGAAAGGTTCATCATACAGGGCAGCTTCCAACATTTTTGGAAGTTTAGAGAGAAGTAAATTCATCTTCAGACACTCCCTAGAATATGTTCAACAACTGATTCGTGTAAAACAAGATCCAATCAATGCTTTTAAAAACCCTCTTTCGCTTCTAGGTGCAGGTATTCATGCAATCAACGCATTGCCTTTGAAGAATCCCATTCAAAAACCAATTTTCTTCAAAGAGATTCATGTACAAGACATCCCACTGATACAGCATTGGCCAATGGATGGAGGTGCATTTGTAACATTGCCTCAAGTTTACTCAGAAGACATTGATCAACCAAGTATTTCCAAATCCAACCTGGGCATGTATCGGATTCAATTGAGTGGGAATGATTATAATTTAAACAAGGAAATTGGACTACACTATCAGTTACACCGTGGTATTGGTGTTCATCAAACAAAATCAAATAAAAAAAATCAGCCTTTAAAAGTCAGTATTTTCATTGGCGGTCCGCCCGCTCATACAGTTTCAGCAGTGATGCCATTGCCCGAAGGCATGAGTGAAATAAATTTCGCAGGAATCTTAGGAGGAAGAAGATTCAGGTATGTTTACAAAGATGGTTTTTGTATTAGCACAGATGCTGACTTTGTAATCACAGGTGAAGTTTTTCCTGGAGAGAACAAACCAGAAGGCCCTTTTGGAGACCATTTAGGCTACTACAGCTTAAAACATCTTTTTCCTTTGATGCGTGTACATAAAGTATATGCAAAGAATAATGCAATCTGGCCGTTTACAGTTGTTGGAAGACCACCTCAGGAGGACACGAGCTTTGGACAGTTGATTCATGAAATTACTGGGGAAGCTATCCCAAATGAAATACCAGGATTGAAAGAAGTACATGCAGTTGATGCTGCAGGTGTACATCCCCTGCTTCTCGCCATTGGAAGTGAAAGATACACACCTTACTTACCCACCAAACAACCTGCAGAAATTTTGACCATTGCTAATCATGTATTGGGTACCGGTCAATTGAGTTTGGCAAAATTTTTATTTATAACTGCAGACGAAACCAATCAACTATCAACATCAGATATTGGCGTATACTTTAATTATGTACTAGAGAGAATCGATCTAAAAAGAGATATACATTTTTATACCAATACGACCATTGATACACTTGATTACTCTGGATCTGGTCTAAATTCTGGAAGCAAAGTTGTTTTTGCAGCTTATGGAGAAAAAATAAGGAACCTTGCAACTTCTGTTCCATCCAGTTTGTCAAATTTGAATGGTGTTGAAAATATAAAATTGGTTCACCCTGGAATTTTAGCATTTCAATTAAACAAATACGTTACCTCAGATCAGGCACAAAAAGAAATTGATTCAATCCACATTCAACTTTCAAAAAACCTGGATACACTAAATGAAATTGTATTGATTATACTTTGTGATAATGCATCTTTTGTATCGGAGAATTTGAATAATTTTCTTTGGGTAACATTCACTAGATCAAATCCATCACATGATATACATGGAGTTGATTCTTTTACCTTAAACAAACATTGGGGATGCAATGGTCCACTTATAATTGATGCAAGAATGAAACCTCATCATGCACCTGCTGTTGAGTTAGATCCAGCAATGCTGAAGAAAACAGACAGGCTGTTTTCTTCAGGTGGTAGTTTGCATGGAGTGATATAAATGATTATTTTAATTTCATATTCACAGGATCCCACTTCACAATTTTCTTACTGAAATAACTGTCGTTACAAGACAATGCAGGAGCAGCGGCCCTGAAACCAAATTCAGCATCTTCAACCACTTTCTTTCCAGTTCTGATAGCATCAAAGAAATTTGTGAAATGATCGAGATGTTCGCTGTATCCAACTGGCGGCTTGAAGGTAACATCTTCTTTTACTCTTCGCTTCTTCTGTGCTTCAGTCCATTTAGCGTCATATTCTCTTTGCATTTCATCTTGCATACTTTTTGAGAAAGTAAATACTGAATCATAACCACCAAATCCAGGAGCTTCTGGCAATATGCTGTGTTTAATTGTTATGTTGTTTCCTTTTACTTCCATCACACCTTCAGAACCCACAAATCGGGTAATTTCCTGTCCGCCTGTACCACTGATGAAATTTACTTGCAACGTTAATTGAAATGCGGGATGCTCAGGACAATCAGGATATTGCATTACACCAGACATTACATCAGGCATATTTCTTCCATCCAACCAATGGCTGAATTGACCAGTACTATAGATTGTTTCTGGTCCTTTTGAATTGGTGATAAGATGTGTTCCACTCAACAAATGAATAAAAAGATCACCGGCAACACCTGTACCAACCTCTTTAAAAGCTCTCCACCAGAAGAATTTTTTTGAATCATAGGGCATTTTATCAGTTACCTGAATAAATCGATCCCAATCAGTTGTACTTGCATCTGCATCCTTTGGAATGGTATATTCCCATGCGCCAATTGAACTTTGTCTGTCGTATACAGCATTCACCATGTTAAGTTTTCCAATCTCACCAGCTGCCAACAATTCTTTTGCCTTAGCAAGTCCAATGCTACTTACACGTTGACTACCAACTTGTAATACTTTTCCATATTTATTTTGGGCAGCAATAACATCATAGCCTTCTTTAATTTTATACACCATTGGTTTCTCGATATACACATGTTTGCCCATCGACAATGCATCAATGGTCATTTTTGAATGCCATACATCATGCGTTGCAATAATAACTGCATCAATATCTTTTCTATTTAATAATTCTCTATAATCTCTGGTAGTGAAAAGATCATTTCCATACATTTCTTTTGCATTTTGCAAACGACCTGTGTACAAATCACAGATTCCTGCAAGTTCAACACCCGGAACCTGTAGGGCAGTTTTCAGATCACCATGACCTTGTACACCAAAACCAATTACACCTAATCTGATTTTATCTCCAACAGATATCTTTCTGTCATATCTCAGAATTCTCTCTTCAGCTTTTTCTTGAGCTTCGAGTGTGCTGAGTGGGGCAAAGGCAGCAACCAAACTTGTTGCACCAATTTGATGTAGAAAATTTCTCCTTGAAGATTGATTGTTCTTTTTCATGTGGCAATTTTTGAGAAAAAAGGTAGTTTTTAATAATTCTTATGAAGTTACGTTCTAAACTGAAACATAAAAATAAAAAAGTCCCCAGTTGAGGACTTTTTATTCAGTCGGGAAGACCAGATTCGAACTGGCGACCCCTTGCACCCCATACAAGTGCGCTACCGGGCTGCGCCACTTCCCGAATGGAGCACAAAATTACAAAAAACCGTCCTAACTTTCCTGTTATACTCTATTTAAAGCCAATACGTTATCTTTGCTTAATTCATCGATTATGACGATACTTGTCCGCCAAGCGCTTATAAAGGACAAACACTCATCACACTTTAATACTGTTAAAGACATCCTCATTTCCGATGGTGTCATCACTGAGATCGCAACGTCAATTAAAACCAAGGCTGACGAGATATTTGATGCGAATGGTAAATCCGTAACGCCTGGCTGGGTCGATATTTTTACTGTTGGAACAGACCCTGGGTATGAATTCAAAGATGACCTGAAAAGCCTATCCAATTCAGCTGCTACAGGAGGATTCACACATGTATTTGTTTCCCCCAATACAAATCCTGTTATGCAGTCAAAAACGGGTGTTGAGTATGTAATTAATTCAAGCAGAGCATTACTCTGTAACATTCATCCAATTGGTGCAGTAACTAAAAATACCGATGGAAAGGAACTTACAGAAATGTTTGATATGCATACTGCTGGTGCTATTGCATTTGGTGATGGAACGAAATCAATTCAATCAGCAGGCCTTTTGATCAAGGCTTTACAATATGTTTCAGCATTTGACGGTGTAATTATACAAATACCAGATGACCAATCAGTTGCTCCACATGGCCAGATGAATGAAGGAATTGTATCAACACAAATTGGCCTACCAGGAAAACCTGCTCTAGCAGAAGAAATCATGGTTGCAAGAGATATTGAACTTGCGAGGTATACACAATCCAATATCCACATAACAGGTATAAGTTTATCGACTTCTGTCGACATGATAAAAAAAGCAAAGAAAGAAGGCGTAAAAGTTACCTGTTCTACTACCCTTCACCATTGCATTTTTACAGATAAAGACTTAATTGGATATAATACCAATTTAAAGGTCAATCCCCCACTGCGGTCTGATAAAGATCGAAAAGCATTGATAAAAGGAATCAAGGATGGAACGATTGATTGCGTTTCTACACACCATACCGCTCAAAATAAAGATGCAAAGATTTGCGAATTTGAATATGCAGGATATGGAACCTTGGGACTAGAAGCAGCCTTTGGAATGCTTGGCACAACTGGTTTAAGCACAGAAGCTATTCTGGAGTGTATTTGCTTTCAACCTAGAAGAATATTTAAAATTGAAAATCAAATTGAAGTGGGTAATCAAGCAGACTTAACCCTTTTTGAAATTGAATCTGAGGGAATTTTCGATGCAGAGAAAAACAAATCCAAATCGAATAATTCAGCTTACTTTGGTCGTTCGTACAAAGGAAAATCTGTAACGACCATTTTCAAAAACAACATATTTAAATCCTAATACTCGATGGAAAAGATTTCAACTTTGCATAACAAAGAAACGTTGCAATATGGATTATTTTCAGCTGGAGCAGCCGTTTTGATTTTTGTAGTGCTATATATTCTTGGAGCTGAATATTTTATGAGTCCGGTTGCTTGGATTTCTTCATATTTGTTCCCGGTTCTTTTTGCCGTTTTGGGTGCATTGCAAGTAAAAAAGAAAAACAACGGGTATTTAGATTTTAAAGAGGCGCTCAAGATAACATTTGGCGTCTTTGTTATAACAGGACTGATCAGTACAATTGTATCGCACTTTATTTTTAATGTATTCGACGTAGCTTTTGCAGAACGAATGAAACAATTAACCATTGAAAAAGCACAAGAGACGATGCAGAAATTCAACGTCCCTGAAAGTGAAATGGAAAAAGCAGTTGATAAATTAACTGAACAAGATATGTTTTCATTCAGCGCGTTATCCAAGTCTTTTGCTTATGCATGTATCATGTATTTTATTGAAGCGTTGATTGTTTCTGCGATCATCAAAAAGAAAAAACCTGAAGTAGAATTCTAAATGGATATAACAGTAGTCATACCACTGAAAGACGAAGCGGAATCATTGCCAGAATTGACTCAATGGATCAAGCGCGTCATGGAATCAAACCAATTCAGCTTTGAAACAATTCTCGTCGACGACGGCAGCAAAGATCAGTCGTGGGCGGTGATTACAGAGATTTCTAAACATGACAGCAGGTTTAAAGGAATCAAATTCAAACGTAATTATGGAAAATCTGCAGCACTCAATGTGGCCTTTAGAGAAGCAAAGGGTGATGTTGTCATAACAATGGATGCTGACCTGCAGGACAGTCCGGATGAAATTCCTTCGTTGTATTCAAAAGTCAAAAATGAAAATTATGATTTGGTGAGTGGATGGAAAAAGAAAAGATATGACAATCTGCTTACCAAAAATATCCCTTCAAAATTCTTTAATGCTGTTACAAGAAAAATGTCAGGCATCAAATTGCATGACTTTAATTGTGGACTCAAAGCTTATAAGAATGAAGTAATTAAGGGAATTGAAGTATATGGTGAAATGCACCGTTACATACCGGTGTTGGCTAAATGGCAAGGTTATACAAGAATCGGTGAAAAGGAAGTTGAACACAGGGCAAGAAAATATGGAACGACCAAATTTGGATGGGAAAGATTTGTAAATGGTTTCTTGGATCTTGCTACCATCATGTTCATTGGTAAATTCAGAAAAAAGCCAATGCAATTTTTTGGTTTATTGGGTGTATTTGCTTTTTTAATCGGATTTATTACCAGCGGTTATTTGATTGTTTCCAAAATGATCAATTTTGATTATGCAATTACTTCCAGACCTGCATTTTACATTTCATTGACCTCCATGGTGATAGGAACCCAACTATTTTTAGCTGGTTTTATTAGTGAAATGATCTCAAGGGGTGCTCCAGATAGAAATAATTACAACATCGAAACAGAAGTTGGATTCAACTAATAATTTGTGCAAAAGATTATCATCATCGGCCCTGCACACCCTCTCAGAGGTGGTTTGGCCAGCTTCAATGAACGAATGGCAGTTGAATTTCAACACGCTAATTATTCGGTTGAAATTTATTCATTTTCGCTTCAATACCCATCATTACTATTTCCAGGCAAATCACAATTTTCAAGTGAACCTGCACCAAAAAATTTATTGATACATGCTGTAATCAATTCAATCAATCCAATCAATTGGATTAAAATTGGAAAAGAGATCTGTAAGAAAAATCCAGATTTAGTAATATTCAGGTATTGGATACCTTTCATGGCTCCTTGTTTTGGCATTATCTCCAAAATGATCAGGAAAAATAATCACACCAAAATCATTTGTATAGCCGATAATATTCTACCACATGAAAAAAGAATTGGCGATTATCAATTGACTTCTTTTTTTGTGAAAAATATAGATGGCTTTATAACGATGAGTGATAAAGTGACAAATGACCTGTTGCAGTTCACAAATAAAAAACCATTAAAACAAGCCATACATCCACTGTACGACAATTTTGGAGAAAAAATTGACAAACATATTTCCAGAAAAAAACTTCAATTAGACATTGATAAAAACATCTTATTATTTTTTGGATTTATCAGAGAATATAAAGGATTGGATTTGCTCATTCAAGCAATGAGTGATGACAGAATAAAGAATAAAAATTATTTCCTGGTTGTTGCAGGTGAATTCTATCAGAAAAAAGAACCATACTTGGATTTAATTCATCAAACTGGTTTGAAAAACCAAATTAAAATTATTGAGGACTTCATACCAGACTCCATGGTAAAATATTATTGTTGCGCTGCAGATGTAATCGTGCAACCATATAAAAGGGCAACCCAAAGTGGGGTTACTCCTTTGGCATATCATTTTGAAAAACCAATGATTGTCACCAATGTCGGTGGTTTACCCAGTATGGTTAAAAATGGTGAAACAGGTCTCATTGCAGAGCCAAACCCTACTTCAATTGCTGATCAAATCGTTAAATATTTTGAAAAAGGTGAATCCTTTTTCATTCCCCAATTAATCAAAGAAAAAGAAAGATTTAGTTGGCTTAATTTTACCAAAACAATTATTGAAGTCTCTAATGATATTCAGAAGTAAAGCACCCTTGAGAATAGGTTTGGCAGGAGGTGGAACTGATGTTAGTCCATACAGTGATCAATTTGGAGGTTCAATATTAAATGCAACCATCAATCTATGCGCCAGAACACACATTGAAAAAACAAATGAAGAGATAATCTCATTTCATTCGATAGATCAACAAAAAAGTTTTTCTTTCAACAAAAATGAAGAAATCCCCCTTGAAAATCCTTTGAGTCTGCTTACAGGTGTATATCGTTCAATTATTGAAGATTATGGAGATATCAAAGGCGGATTAAGCATTACAACCTCTGTTGACGTCCCAGCTGGTTCAGGTTTAGGCACCTCCTCTACCTTGGTTGTTTCTATGATTGGTGCATTTTCAGAAATGATGAATATCCCATTTGGCGAGTACGATATTGCCAAGTATGCGTTTAAGATAGAGAGAGAAAGATTAAAGATGGAAGGTGGCAAGCAAGACCAATATGCTGCAACATTTGGCGGTTTCAATTTCATGGAATTTTACAAAGATGATTATGTAATTGTGAATCCACTAAGAATCAAAAAAGAATATTTATACGAACTCGAAAACAACTTGCTCCTTTTTTATACTTCTACAAGTAGAAATTCAGCTGATATCATAAGAAAACAACAGGAGAATGTTCAGAAAAAAAATGAGAAATCAATTGATGCCATGCATCAGCTGAAAGAGCAGAGTAAATTAATGAAAGACGCATTGCTAAAAGGCAACTTAGATGAATTGGGATATATATTAGACTTCGGTTTCAATGAAAAGAAAAAAATGGCAGATGATATTTCAAATGAAACCATTGAGTGTTTTTACACTGCTGCCTTAAAAGCGGGTGCAACTGGTGGTAAAATATCAGGAGCAGGTGGTGGTGGTTTTATGATATTTTATTGTCCTGGAAATACCCGATTCAAAGTAATTGAACAACTCAGTGCTATAGGTGGCAGAGCAATGGAATATGCTTTTACTGAACATGGATTAACGACATGGACATCAAATAATTCTTTATGAATGAAATAAAAAATATTATTTCTGAATCCATCACATTGAAACAATCATTATTGCAAAATAATGTACTGGTAGATACCATTCAACAGGTAACGAATCGTGTGATTGAATGTTTCAGTAAAGGAAACCGAGTATGGTTCTGCGGGAATGGCGGAAGTGCAGCAGATGCCCAACACTTGGCAGCAGAATTCAGTGGTAGATTTTATAAAGACAGGAAAGCACTTCCTTCTGAAGCATTGCATTGTAACACAAGTTATCTGACTGCTGTTGCAAATGACTATGGATATGAGCTTATATATGAAAGATTAATAGAAGGAGTTGGGCAAAAAGGAGATCTTCTTTTTGGGATCTCAACATCAGGAAATTCTATGAATATCATAAATGCGTTTAAAAAAGCAAAGGAAATTGGTATAACAACCGTTGGCATGACTGGGATGAATGAAAGTAAAATGACACCCTTATCCAACTTTATCATCAATGTTCCGTCAAATATTACTCCTAGAATTCAAGAAATGCATATCCTGGTTGGTCATATTATATGCGAACTAACAGAAAAAGAATTGTTTAAAGATTAAAATTAGATGCTGAAATTATTATTACTGGCTGGTGGTCTTGGAACAAGGTTGAGATCAGAAATTCCTGATTTACCCAAAGTATTGGCTCCTATAAATGGCACCCCCTTTTTACACTATATTATTGAATCCTATCAGAAACAAGGAGTAGTTGATATGGTATTTCTCTTAGGATATAAGAGCGAAATGATCATAGAATATCTTGAAAAATCCTTCCCACAATTGAAAAAACATTACATAATTGAAAAAGAGCAATTGGGAACTGGAGGTGCTATTCTTCAAGGGATACTACAATCCGATGGAGATAATTTTATTATCACCAATGGGGATACCTTTTTTGATGTGGATTTAAAAAACATGATTGAACATCATAACGGAGCAGAATGCAGCATTGCACTAAAACCAATGATTAATTTTGACAGATATGGATCTGTAGCATTGGACGTAAACAACAATATCACTGAATTCAATGAAAAGAAATTTTGTGATAAAGGTTTTATAAATGGGGGTGTTTATATACTTAATAAACAAGCTTTTTTAAGACATTCATTTCCAAACATATTTTCATTTGAAAATGAATATTTAGCCAACAAAGCATTAGATAAAACACTAAAAGGATTCATTTCAGATGGCTATTTCATTGATATTGGAATACCGGAAGATTATTCACGTGCCCAAAAAGAATTATTGATTAAAAAATGAAATTTTCTATTGAGCATATAGATAAAAGTTGGACATTATTTCTAGACAGAGATGGCGTGATCAATCAAGAAAGAAAAAATGACTATGTGAAAAGTTGGAGTGAATTTGAATTTTCAAACCAAGCATTGGCTGCACTCTCTATATTCAACAATGTTTTCGGTAAAATATTGGTTGTTACAAACCAACGGGGAGTTGGAAAAGGTATCATGTCGATTGAAACCTTGCATGAGATTCATGAAAAAATGATAAAAACTGTTGAAATAAAAAAGGGCAGAATTGATAAGATATATTTTTCGACAGCCATCTCAAATGAGGATTTCAATAGAAAACCAAATACTGGCATGGCATCTAATGCAAAAAATGACTTTTCAGAAATACAGTTTTCAAAATCCATTATGATCGGCAATCGGTCTAGTGACATGGAATTTGGCAGAAATGCAGGCATGTTTACTGTTTTTGTTACAAATGGAGAAAATGATTACGTGATAGACGAAAATTTATATGATATCAAAGTTGCTAGCATGTATGAATTTTCAAAAATGCTTTCATGAGATTAAAGTTTTATCATACTGCTTTATTACTCGTATTCATTCAGATGGTTGGATATGGCCAACAAAAAAAAGTCATATTTAAAGAAGACTCATTAAAATTCTATGGAAATCAAATCGTAAATGCAGAATTTCCTGAGCAAAGATTTCGTGCTGACAGTCAATTTACCAGAATTTTAGTCCGTGCACTGCAAATTCAACACTCCTTCCACTTTCCTTTTGATTCTCTTACAACCATTTCCAGGTTATACAGTCCAGACAGCAGTTTCAGGATTTTTACTTGGCAGGTAAGCAAAGATGAAAATACACATCGTAGGCATGGTGCTATTCAAATGAATACCGAGGATGGAAGTTTAAAACTTTTCCCTTTGATTGATCGAAACATTTTAATTCAAAACCAACAGGATACCATCACCAATAATTATTGGTGGATGGGAGCAATTTATTATAAAGTGTTGATGCAAGAAGTTAATCAAAATAAGATCTATACCCTATTGGGTTATGACGAGCACAATCGAAATAGTACAAGGAAAGTGATTGAAATTCTGACATTCAATCGAGAAGGTCAACCTATTTTCGGCTCTCCCCTTTTTGTATTTTCTAACGACTCTATCAAGAAGCCTGTTCAAGCACGTTTTTTCTTGGAATATAAAAAGAACATAAATGCCAGCATCAAGTATGACGATGAATTAGCGATGATCATCTATGATCACCTTATTTCTGAGAGCAACGAAGAGAAAAAATTTGAGACATATGTTCCAGATGGCGACTATGAGGCATTTAAATGGATAAATGGTAAATGGTTACACATCGAAAAACCATTTGACTTTAAACTGGAAGATGGGCAGGCACCTATCATCAAGCCTGTAACCGATTCAAAAATCCCAGTTAAGAAACCAGTGAAAAAAGGAAATTAGTCATCCAATTTTAATACTGCCAAGAACGCTTCTTGTGGAACTTCCACATTTCCTATTTGACGCATTCTTTTCTTACCTTCTTTTTGTTTTTCCAAGAGTTTACGCTTTCTGCTGATATCACCCCCATAACATTTAGCGGTAACATCTTTTCTCATAGCTGATATGTTTTCTCTAGCTACTACTTTAGCACCAATGGCTGCTTGAATGGCAATTTGAAACTGTTGACGAGGAAGCAATTCTTTGAGTTTTTCACAAAGTTTTCTGCCGAAATCCTGTGCCCTGCTTCGGTGGATCAGTGCTGATAATGCATCCACTTTGTCGCCATTCAATAAAATATCCATTTTTACAATATCACTTTCTCTATAACCGATTGGATGATAATCGAATGAGGCGTATCCTCTGGTTTGACTCTTAAGTTTGTCATAGAAGTCAAATACAATTTCAGTAAGAGGCATTTCAAATATCAGCTCTACCCTGGTTTGTGTGAGGTAGCTTTGATTGATCAGCATTCCACGTTTTCCAAGACAGAGGGTCATGATATTGCCAATATATTCTGGCTTTGTAATGATTTGAGCTTTGATGAAGGGCTCTTCAATATGATCCATTTGAGTTGGATCGGGCATTTCTGAAGGATTGTTTACAGGAATAACCTCTCCTTTTGTACTGTAAGCAATAAAACTTACGTTGGGTACGGTGGTGATTACTGTTTGATTGAATTCTCTCTCAAGTCTCTCCTGAATAATTTCCATATGTAAGAGTCCTAAGAATCCACATCGGAAACCAAATCCAAGTGCCTGGGATGTTTCTAGTTCATAAGTAAGGGATGCGTCATTTAATTGAAGCTTATCCATACAATCCCTTAATTCCTCAAAATCATCTGTATTAACTGGAAAAATTCCAGCAAATACCATCGGTTTTACTTCTTCAAAACCTTTGATTGCTTCTGCAGGATTTACTGCATCAACGATGGTATCACCAACTTTTACTTCTTTAGCATTTTTAATTCCAGTAATCAGATAACCAACGTCTCCACATCTCACTTCTTTCTGTTCCTGCATATTAAGTTTAAGAATCCCTACTTCATCCACTTCATAATCCATATCCGTTGATATGAACTTGATTTTTTCCCCTTTTCGAATGCATCCATTCAAAATGCGATAATAGACAATAATTCCTCTGAAGGAGTTAAAAACACTGTCAAATATTAATGCCTGAAGCGGTGCATTAGGATCGCCTTTTGGAGAAGGAATTCTTTGAACAATGGCCTCAAGTATGGCTTCAATTCCAATACCGGTTCTACCACTTGCTAAAAGGATTTCATCAGGTTTACAACCAATAAGTTCAATGATTTGATCTTTCACTTCCTCAATCATTGCTCCATCCATATCTATCTTGTTGATCACTGGTATGATCTCCAGGTTATTATCAACAGCCAGGTATAAATTTGATATCGTTTGCGCCTGAATTCCCTGTGTGGCGTCCACCAGGAGCAAAGCTCCTTCACATGCTGCCAACGCCCTGCTGACTTCATAACTAAAATCTACGTGTCCAGGTGTATCAATCAAGTTTAAAGTATACGCTTGACCATCAGTGTGTTTATAATTGATCTGAATGGCATGACTTTTAATTGTGATGCCTTTTTCTCTTTCCAGATCCATGTCATCCAATACTTGATCCATCATTTCTCTTTCACTGATGGTATTGGTAGATTGCAATAAACGATCTGCCAGGGTAGATTTACCATGGTCTATATGTGCGATGATGCAAAAGTTTCTAATGTGTTTCATGAAAAATATCAGCAATTGGGGGGGAAAACCCGAATCAATGAGGGTGCAAAGTTAATCAATTATTGTATTTTAGCAGCTCTATGGAGACCAAGGAATTATTCGAAAAAGCGGTTAAAGATTCTGAATCACTATCAGTAAGACCAAGCAATGATACCCTTCTTCAATTATATGCCCTATACAAGCAGGCAACTGAAGGAGACAATCTCAAAGAGGCACCTGAAAATCCTTTTGATTTTGTAAAAAAGGCAAAACACGAAGCATGGCTAAGCCTCACAGGGAAGTCAACTGATGAATCCATGAAAGAGTATATTCAGCTCGTTGAAAAGCTCAAAGGCTGATTCACTTTAATGCACTGATGATTTGCAGGAATTCTGCTGAAATCAACGAAGCTCCTCCAACCAACCCGCCATCCACATCAGGCTGTGAAAAAATTTCTTTCGCATTAGCTCCTTTTACACTTCCCCCATATAGAATAGATACATGATCAGCAACCTGCTTCCCAAACTTTTGAGCCAGCACTGTTCTCAAATGGGCATGCATTTCTTGAGCCTGGTCTGAAGTTGCTGTTTTTCCTGTTCCGATCGCCCAAATTGGCTCATACGCTATCACAACTTTTTGAACAGCTTCCGCATCCAAATGAAAAAGGGAATCATTCAATTGTTTTTCAACAAATGAATTCTGGATACCTTCTTCACGAATATTCAAAGGTTCTCCGCAACAAAATATCGGAGTGATCGATTTTGAAAGACAGAGATTTACTTTTTCAGCCAGTTCCGCATTTGACTCATGAAAATATTCCCTTCTTTCGCTGTGTCCCACTACACAATATTTAATTCCAATAGAATCGAGCATGTCTACAGAAACCTCTCCTGTGAATGCACCAGCGGTTTTATGATGACAATTTTGTGCAGATATAAAAACATTAGGTTTGTTATTGATCGATTTATTTGATTCCATTAAATATGGAAAGGGAACAGCAAATATTACTTGCTGGTCGGAAGAAAGATTTCCAATTCCATTTACAATTGTTTCTAACAACTCTTTTCCATCTTGGAAAGTTTTATTCATTTTCCAATTCGCTGCTGCAATTTGTTTTCTCATTGAATATGTAGTTTATAGATTGAAGTAATAGTTTCTTTATCTAGATCAGTAAGATGATGACCCTTCATCATCATCCAACGATTTATTTCATCAAGCAAGTTATCCAATGTGTAAAATTTATTCTCGTCTATGCCCCATAAAAACATTGGAACAAACTTAGGTGCAAGTTTTGAAAATTGTGAGTACAGATTTACAAATGATGAAACAACTGTACCGCTACTAAATTGTGTATTGATGGCAGTCTTAACATGATCCCCCATATAAACACCCATTTTCATTGGGCCTTTAATGAATTGTTGTTGAGCATTGTCCCATATGCGAATGGAACCTGCGGTATTTTTAACATTTGAACCTGTGGTTCCTGCTCCCAAATTACACCATGATCCAATATAGCTGTCCCCTATATATCCATGATGCGCTTTGTTGGAATATGAATTGAATATTGTATTTTTTATTTCTCCCCCTACCACACAATGATGCCCAATGTTACTGCCTCCATACAATTGAGCACCCATTTTAACAACTGAATGTTCGCCAATATATATCGGTCCGCGCAGCATTGCACCCGACATGATATGTGCATTTGCATCAATGATAACCGGGCCATCATTTGTATTTATAAAACAATGCTCAATGATTGCTTTTTCATGGATGATCAATGGATGATCGCCAATGTGTTGAGCATATTGATGATGATGAAGAAAATAAGTTTTGTCAATCAAGTTCAAATCACTGGCAATGAAGGATGCATTTGTTTTTATGAGATCAGTTAAATGACTTACTGTAATCAAATCATTTTGCGCTGAAAATTTGCTTTCAAAAAGAGCATTTATATCTAAAGATGTAACTGGAACTTTATTTGCGGGGATGATGAGATCTGCATTCTCTTTATTATTAACCCATTCGATGGTTATCTGTTGCTTTGCCGCAATTTTATACCATCGATCTTGAAAAGAAAATACACCCGTTCTCAGTTCTTTAAAGCTCCTTAAAGTTGTGAGTGGATAGAATGAATCATGTAGACCGGAATCATCCAAAAAAATCCGCATGAGTAAAGTTAAAATGAATTGTAAAAGAAAAACCCTCCATGAGGAGGGTTTACATTATTTCTTAGCGTATTTTTTCTTGAATTTATCAATACGACCAGCTGTATCAACCAATACATTTTGTCCGGTGAAAAACGGATGTGAAGTGTTGGAAATTTCAAGCTTAATCAATGGGTACTCATTGCCGTCTTCCCATTTGATGGTTTCTTTAGATGGAGCTGTTGAACGAGTAAGGAAAGTTGTACCATTACTCATGTCTTTGAAAACTACGAATCTGTATTCGTCTGGATGGATACCTTGTTTCATATTATTGATTTTTAGGCTGCATGGTTTTTGCCATGACATTTTAATAAGGGTGCAAAAGTAAGCTTTTATGGGTGAAATACCAAGAAGATCAGCCTAATTACGCATGTTCTCAAACTGAAGCGGGAACTCCAAATTAGCTGATTTACAGGCTGATATGACAGCCTGAAGGTCATCGATCTTCTTTCCGCTGACCCTTATGATGTCGTCCATTATTTGCGTCTGAACCTTCAAGCCGGAGTCCTTAACAAGTTTAGTTATCTTTTTGGCATCTTCTTGTTTGAGTCCGTTTTTAACCTGAATTTCCTGTTTTACGGTTTTACCGCTTTGATAAGATTCTTTGGATTGATCGAATGCGATAGGTGGAATTCCTTGTTTATTTGCCCTATTGATCAGCACCTCAATGAGCTGACGCATTTTCATATCATCTGCAGCTTCCAGGGAAATTTTAAAATCTTTTTTATTTAAATCAATATTTACGACTGTGTCCTTGAAGTCAAACCGATTGGTGATTTCCTTCTTGGTTACATTCACTGCGTTGTCGAGCAATTGAGCATCAACCTTACTTACGATATCGAATGATGGCATATGTTGGATTTAAGCGGCTTTAATGTTGTATTTTCTTGAGGCATCTATCCACAACCATGCTCCTACAAAGAAAAGCAATGTTGATATGAGTTCTGCCTGTGTGGGATGATAACCGAGGATGTTGTAGGTGGTATTTACGCGAATTTTTTCAACCAGAAATCTTTCTACCCCATTCATCATTAAGTAAAGTCCAAATAATTGTCCAGGTGCGTTTAATTTTTTTCTAACCATCCACAAGATGACAAACAAGATCAAACTTGCAATTATTTCGTAAAGGGTCGTTGGAAAAACCGGCGGGGACATTTGATAACAGAATTGGCCTTCACAATTTTTCATTGGTATCCCCTGCTCGTTGACATTGTGAGGATAATTATATGCCCAAAACCAATTGGGGAGTATTGATAACCCTTTGAATGATTTATGTGGAATTTTATCCAATCCACCGTACTCAGCAACCAGCACTTTGGTAAACTCCTGATTGTCCATCAATACTTGGTGATATTCCCACGATGCTGCTTCAACTATTTTATTTTGGTCATTTACTTTATACGCGCTGTTGAAAATCCCCCAATCTCCATCTCCTGCAATATGGCAACCCATTCTTCCAACTGCATATGCGATCATCAAGGCAGGCGCAGCAGCATCAATCAAATGACGAATATTAATTCTTTTGCTTTTAGCATATATTAATATCACTACCGTTGCAAGAATCAGTCCACCATAAAAAGTAAGTCCACTCGGAGAAAGAAGGTTCCCTATTGGGTCCAAAATAAATCTATCCCAATTTTCAAGGTTATCAAAAATTTTCGCTCCAATGAAACCAGCAATGGCTGCATAAACTGTAATATCGCCAACGCGATCATGAGGCCAGATTTTAATGATTCTTTTTTCAGGTGTTGCAAGAACTTGTTTTCTCTTCTCTACATAACGAAGTGTAGAAAAAATGGCAGCAAGCAGTAAACCGCCTGTAATGCTTCCTTGTGATGAAAAGATATACTCCTGTGGATTTCCTTCAATCTTGTTTAAGAAAATTCCAAGGATTTTATAGCCCACCAAAAATCCAAACAGTGCATTGGTCAATAAATCTGAAAAAGATGCTGGCTTACCAACTATGATGGTTTCATCATATGGCGACAACAAATTCAACTTTTCTTTTCTAATGAGTTCTTTCCTTAGAAAATAAGCAGCAACAAAAAAAGCGATTGCTACAAGAATCCCAAAAGAATTCAGGTATTTGGTAAAGCCGAAAGGCTCAACACCAAATACCTGCTTGATAAAAAAATATAGGTTTGGATACATCTTAGTTACAATACTCTTCGTATGCAGCCATTAGATTTTGTGCAATCATTTGTGCCGGACGGCCCTCGATTTGATGACGTTCGATCATGTGCACCAATTTCCCATCTTTGAACAAAGCAACAGCAGGAGACGATGGAGGATAAGGCAAGAGGTGTTCCCTCAATCTTTTTACTGCATCGATATCAAATCCTGCGAAAGTAGTGGTAAGATGATCTGGCTTTTTTTCAGAATTATGAACAGACATCAATACACCTGGTCTTGCGCTTCCTGCAGAACATCCGCATACTGAATTGATGACCACAAGTGTGGTGCCTTCATTAGAAACAGCCTGATCTACATCTGAAGGAGATAACAACTCATCAAAGCCATTTTCTGTTAATTCCTCTTTCATGGGAATTACTATTTGTGCTGGGTACATAATGTTAAGATTTGATTGCAAATTTACACATTTAGCATGTTTTCAATTACATTTGTCTAAACATTATTGACGTTGAGAATCAAGTTAGTAATCATCGCATTGGTCGCTTTCAAGTTCTCTTTTGCGCAGGAAATATCCAAAGACACCACCCTCCCATCTAAGGATACCATTTCTAACCTAGCTATTCCAAGGCAAGAGGTTGACAGCCCACTTAGAATCATGAATTTGAGTCCCTTTTTCTCTCTGCAGGCCGACTCTATTCTCACCTATGATTTTAAGATCAACAAACCGATAGACCAGTACTTCTGGTATTTGAAATCAGCTCCTATTGGACTTAAAATTGATAAAAACAGTGGGATCCTGTATTTCAAGGCAGACAAAAATCTGTTCAAGAGCGGGCGACTTAAATTTGACATCCCTTATAAAGTAGAATTTGGTGTTCAAAACCTCAGGAACGCTGCAGATAGAATTGATACCAGTTTTAACCTATTGTTTTTCAGTACTGAAATCAACATCACCCGTCTAAAACCGACCGTTGGCAATTTCGTTCAACTGGAAGAAGGCGACACCATCCGTTTTAGAATTCAGTGCGAGGAAGGAAGCTTCCCCATGGAACAGATTACCATCAATGCAAACCTTCCTATTACGAATTTCAAACCAGTAAAGACATGCAATGATGAGTTTCAGTGGACTGTTCCCTATGATTTTATTCGCGAAGGTGATACTGCTAAACAGAAAGTCTTAGTACTTCAGTTTATAGGAACAGATTCACATCGAAATAATGATACTGCCTCGGTAAGACTCTATATCAAGCCTGGTGTAAACTATCCGCAAAAGATGTTGGAATACAAGCTGATAGCTGATGAGATGAATAAATATATCAAAGACTTAAAGCTTGCGTTCTTCATTCT
>Ga0075470_10000090_pt1 | contig 32183 bp, 29 predicted proteins | sample DEB19_08_DNA_4_FD_71482 | JGI IMG/M metagenome (GOLD analysis project Ga0075470, IMG submission 71482) | Aqueous microbial communities from the Delaware River and Bay under freshwater to marine salinity gradient to study organic matter... | ecosystem: Environmental > Aquatic > Marine > Coastal ... | reverse complement strand
CCAGCAATTGATTCGTGATGCCTTGCGGGCACGTGAATTCATGCCAGTGATCGAAGCACTTCTTGCGGTAACGAGTTTTTCCACTCCGTGCACCTGGCGTGTGAGAACCGATCGAGGCGATACCGAATTTGTGCTGCGGGGTGAAGAGGATATTCGGCGTCTCGGGGGTGGCAACGGTTTGTTGATCACCGATTCCCACGGAATTCAGTTTTATGTGCGCGATTTGACCGCTCTCAACCGCGACAGCCGCAAACTGCTGGATCGTTTCCTGTAAGCGCAATAATCCCCTGATTTTCTGAATTTCACCCAGCGTTGTCATGAGTTCAACCCTTGATCCAGTTATCGATGTCGAATACGAACAGCCTGATGCCCTGCACGGCGATGGTGCTGTCTGTGCCACTCATCACGCCTGGGCCCGAGTGCCTCCTGAGCCCGCTGCCGCCGAGCGCCTTGCCCTGAAAGAAAAAATCCGCCAACTTCTGAAGCAAAAAAATGCGGTGATGGTCTCGCACTACTATGTTCACCCTGATTTGCAGGATCTGGCCGAAGAAACCGGCGGCCTGGTCAGCGATTCGCTGGAAATGGCCCGGTTCGGGCGCGATCACCCTGCCACCACCCTGGTGGTGTCCGGGGTCCGCTTCATGGGGGAGACGGCCAAGATACTGTCGCCCCACAAGCAGATCCTGATGCCGGATCTTGACGCGACCTGTTCCCTTGATCTGGGATGTCCGGTGGAAGACTTTTCGGCGTTCTGTGATGCTCACCCGGACCGCTCGGTGGTGGTGTATGCCAACACCAGTGCGGCGGTGAAGGCGCGCTCGGATTGGCTGGTCACTTCCAGCTGTGCCCTGGACATCGTGCGAGCCCTCAAGGAGAAGGGCCAAAAGATATTGTGGGCACCCGATAAGCATCTGGGCGGCTACATTGAACGCGAGACTGGCGCCGACATGCTGATGTGGAACGGCTCCTGCATCGTTCATGATGAGTTCAAGGCCTTCGAGCTGGAGCAACTGATCAAGAGTCACCCAAAAGCAAAGGTGCTGGTTCATCCCGAGTCGCCGGCTGCCGTGGTGGCGCTGGCCGATGCGGTTGGCTCCACCTCGGGCATTCTCAAGGCAGCAAGAGAGCTTGATGCGACCGAATTCATTGTGGCTACCGACAAGGGGATGATGCACAAATTGCGCACCCTCAATCCGGGCAAGACGTTTATTGAGGCGCCGACGGCGGGCAACAGCGCTACCTGCAAGAGCTGCGCTCACTGTCCCTGGATGGCGATGAACAGCTTGGCCGGTGTCGCCCATGTGCTGGAAACAGGCGCCAATGAGGTGCTGGTCGACCCACAGCTGATTCCACGCGCGCGCGTTCCAATTGACCGAATGCTGGCCTTTACTGCCGCGCTCAAGGCCGGCCAACCCACCGCGGGTCTGGTGCCGCACATCGGAGCTGCTTGAATTAGCTCTGGCTGGTTGATGCCTTGTACCTGTGGGCTGTCGGCGTGCGCGAATGGATAGAGCTGAGCGTTGACCCGCTCATGCCCCGGTCAACACCATTCAAGGAGACACGATGATCATCAAAACCCAGGAAGATGTCACTCGGGCGGTGTTGGCCGAACTGCAGCATGCCGACAACCCGCGATTTCGGGAGATCATGAGCGCGGCCGTCAGGCACCTGCATGACTTTGCCCGTGAGGTCAGGCTGACAGAAGCGGAATTACGCCAAGCCTGCGACATCGTGGCTCAGCTCGGGCAGCGTAGCACCGAATCTCATAATGAAGTCGTCCTGGCCAGTGGCTCCATTGGGCTCTCTGCACTGGTATGCCTGCTCAACAATGGCAACCAGGGCCAGACCGAAACCACCGCCAACATGCTGGGCCCATTTTGGCGTCAAGGCGCCCCGATCTATCCCAATGGTGCTTCAATCGTCAAGCCGGGCTCAGCAACGCTGAGCACCGACCTGCCAATTTTTGTGGATGCCTGGGTACGTGATCCTGAAGGACGCCCGGTGGCCGATGCCCAGATAGACATCTGGCATGCTTCCAGCGACGGCTTCTATGAGAATCAGGACCCGGGCCAGGCTGACATGAACCTGCGTGGACGCTTTGTCACAGACGCCCAGGGCCATATCTGGTTTCGCAGTGTCAAGCCGGCCGGCTACCCGATCCCGGTGAGCGGGCCGGTCGGCGCCTTATTGCGCGCCCAGGGACGCCACAATTTACGCCCCGCCCATATTCATTTTCTGATCCACAAGGATGGTTACAAGACCCAGTTCTCCCAGGTCTATTCAAGTGACGACCCCAACCTGGCAACCGATGTGCAGTTTGGCGTCACCCAGGCCCTGATTGGTCAATATGTATTGCACCGTGACGAGACCGCGCCCGCTGACGATGTTGCCGGTGCGTGGTACAGCCTGGCCCATCATTTCGTGATCGAGCCCGGCGAAGCCCGCCTGCCCAAGCCGCCCATTACCGGCAAGGCCGAAGGTGACAGGCCGCGCCTGACTATTCTTCAACCCAGAACAACCAGCACAGGGAGGGCACCGGCATGAGCCAGCAAAGCAACAGCAACCCACGCTGGAAACAGCGTCCGCCGGGATCCACCTGGGGTGACTTTGGGGCCGACGATCAATGTGGACGCCTCAACCTGATCACGCCACTCAAGGTGCGTCAGGGTGTGGCCGAAGTGAAGGAAGGCAAGACTTTTTGCCTCAGCTTGCCGCTGGACTACCCGGGCGGCAGCCTGCTCAACCCGAGGCGCAAGCCGCCGGTGCTCAGGCCCACGCTACGCAGCAAAAAATCAAATTACAACTACCAGTTGCGTTGTGACGACCCGGCCTGCACCGATGTGACCTGTGATGATCTGGCAGTGATCCATCTGCAGTATTCGACCCAGTGGGACAGTTTTGCCCACATGGGGCAGATGTTCGATGCAGACGCTGATGGGGTTGCTGAGCCGCTGTACTACAACGGCTACCGGGCCGGTATCGATGTGGTCGGATCGGAGCGGGCCGAAGATGCCGGAATTTTTGACTTTGCCAAGGTGCCTGCCCAATCCACTTCAAGCGCAAATGCCCTTGGGATTGAAAAGATGGCCGAGCGATGCGTCCAGGGACGTGCAGTGCTGATTGATCTGCACCGTCATTACGGTCGTGAACGCAAACTAATAGGCCACAAGGAACTGATGGCGGTGCTGCAGCACGATGGTGTCACGGTTGAGGCCGGTGACATGGTGTGCCTGCATACCGGCTTTGGGCAGATGCTGCTAGAGCTCAAGCGTGAGCCGGACAAGCATTCCCTGGAAAACAGCTGTGCCGTGCTGGACGGGCGCGACCCTGAGCTGCTGCAGTGGATCACTGACAGCGGACTGTCGGTGCTGATAGCCGACAACTATGCTGTGGAAGGGCTACCGGCCCGGGAGCAGCCCATGGGTTGCGCCGCCTTGCCCTTGCATGAGCATTGCCTGTTCAAGTTGGGCGTCCATTTGGGTGAGCTGTGGTACCTCAGTGAGTTGGCCAGCTGGCTGCATGCCCATCAGAGATACCGGTTCCTGCTGACCGCACCGCCGCTTCGTCTGCCCGGCGCCGTGGGGTCACCGGCCACACCGGTGGCGACCGTCTGAAAATCAGCCAAGCAGACTGCTGGCCGCAACCCAGGGCAGATTCTGGGCCTGGGCGACTGCCGCATGGGTCACCTGACCCTGCGCCAGGTTGAGTCCGTTGCGCAGATGCGGGTCGTCCCGCATGGCCTGGGCCCACGCCTTGTCGGCCAGGGCCAGAGCGTGCGGCAGGGTGGCATTGTTCAGGGCAAAGGTCGAGGTGCGCGCCACGTTGCCCGGCATGTTGGCCACGCAGTAGTGCACGATGCCCTCTTCAATGAATGTGGGCTCGGCGTGGGTGGTGGGGTGTGAGGTCTCAAAGCAGCCGCCCTGATCGATGGCCACGTCCACCACCACCGCCCCTCTTTTCATACGCCTGACCAGCTCACGCGATACCAGCCTGGGCGCATTGGCCCCGGCGACCAGCGCGCTGGCAATCACCAGATCAGCATCCATGACCGCTTGGGCTATCGTCTGCTCATTGGCCAACTGGGTGGTGATGCGGTTGCCATAGCGCAGATCCAGCGTGCGCAACTTTTCGCTACCGCGGTTGAGCAGGGTCACCCGCGCGCCCATGCCGATGGCGATCTGCGCGGCGTTGGCGCCCACCGTGCCGGCACCCAGAATCACCACATGGGCAGCGGGCACCCCCGCCACTCCCCCGAGCAGAACACCCCGGCCGCCCTGTGACTTTTCCAGCCAGTGAGCCCCAACCTGCACGGCCATGCGCCCGGCCACTTCGCTCATGGGGACCAACAGCGGCAGCTGGTTACCAGGGCCGGTGATGGTTTCATAAGCAATGCAGACGGCGCCGCTTTTCAGCAAGGCCGAAGTGAGGGTCGGGTCGGGTGCCAGATGCAGATAGGTGAAGAGCATTTGTCCAGGCCGCAGCAGAGGCCATTCACTGGTCTGGGGCTCCTTGACCTTGATGATCAGGTCGGCCTGTTCAAAGATGCTCGCAGCATCTGCCAAGATGTGAGCTCCCGCGTGGCGGTAGTCCTGGTCCAGCAGGCCAATGCCTTGGCCAGCGCCGCTTTGGACCAGCAGCGTGTGGCCATGGGCCACCAGCTGACGCACGCTGTCCGGAGTCAGACCGACACGGTATTCATGCGTCTTTATTTCTCTGGGTACGCCAACTTGCATGGTGGTCCTTTCGAGTCTGTGAACACCATGGTGCAAGCTTAGCCCAGCGAGGGCGAATTTTTTATCAGCCCGCTTGCGATCGTTTGAGGGCCTGCAGTGAAGTGGTCACTATATGACCTGCATCAACACCGAAGTACTGTCGCAGGGCGGCCCGGGTGTCGCTGCGGCCAAAGCCATCGGTGCCCAGTGTGTAGTAAGGCCTTTGTGGCGGCACAAAAGCCCGCACACTCTCAGGCACCGCACGCACATAGTCGGTGGCGGCAATCACCGGACCGCGGCTTTTGTGCAACTGCTGCGCGATGAAGGGTACGCGGCTGTTGGGCTGACCGGCTATAAGCGCCTGTTCGCAGGCCAGGCCATCTCGTGCCAGCTCGCTCCAGCTGGTCACGCTGAAGACATCCACCGCAATGCCTTGTTCGGCCAGCAGCTCAGCGGCTTTCAGCACTTCGGTCAGGATGGCGCCCGATCCCAGCAGGGTGACGGCCTGAAGTGGCGTGGCCTTCGACGCTGAGGGAAAGCTTTTGAACTTGTAGCAACCCCGGATCACGTTGGCAGCAGCCCCGGCTTGCAGGTTGGGCTGGGCATAGTTTTCATTCATCAGGGTGATGTAATAAAAAACATCCTGCTGGTCGATCAGCATCTCACGCATGCCCTGGTCCACGATGACCGCCATCTCACAGGCAAAGGCCGGGTCGTAGGCCTTGCAGTTCGGAATGGTCGCAGCCACCAGATGGCTGGAGCCGTCCTGGTGTTGCAGGCCTTCACCGCCCAGGGTGGTGCGTCCGGAAGTGGCCCCTAGCAAAAAGCCGCGAGCGCGCTGGTCAGCCGCTGCCCAGATAGCGTCGCCCACCCGCTGAAAGCCGAACATCGAGTAGTAGATGTAGAAGGGCAACATCGCCAGGCCATGCACGCTGTAGCTGGTGGCAGCGGCGGTCCAGCTGGCGATGGCGCCGGCCTCGGAGATGCCCTCTTCCAGAATCTGCCCCTCGAGTGCTTCGCGGTAGGACAGCACCGAACCGATGTCCTCCGGGGCGTAACACTGGCCCAGGCTGGAGTAGATGCCGACCTGTTTGAACAGATTGGCCATGCCGAAAGTACGGGCTTCATCGGCCACGATCGGCACGATGCGCTGACCCAGCACCGGGTCCTTGAGCAGCTGGCCCAGCAGCCGCACAAAGGCCATGGTGGTGCTCATTTCCTTGCCGGCCGCATTCAGGGCAAAGTCGGCATATGACTCAAGGCTCGGCGTGGGGACGACCGCACATGCGGTGCTGCGTTGGGGCAGGTAGCCCCCCAGTGCTTGGCGGCGTTGATGCAGGTAGCGCATCTCTGCGCTGTCATCGGCAGGCTTGTAGAAATCGAGCTTGCAGGCCTGCTCGTCGGTGATGGGCAGGTTGAAATGGTTGCGAAACGCCAGCAGGTGCTCTGCCTCAAGCTTCTTCTGGCTGTGGGTGGTCATCTTGCCCTGACCGGCCTGTCCCATGCCGTAGCCTTTTTTGGTGTGCGCCAAAATCACCGTGGGCTGGCCCCGATGCGCAGCAGCGGCTGCGTAGGCGGCATACACCTTCACCAGGTCATGGCCGCCACGCTTGAGGCGATCGATCTGCTCATCGGTCATGCCTTGGGCCAGCCGCGCCAGGGCTTCGTTCTGGCCAAAGAAATTGTCACGGTTGAAGCGGCCGTCCTTGGCCGCGAAGGTCTGCATCTGGCCGTCAACTGTTGCGCTCAAAGCCCGCAGCAGGGCGCCATCGCTGTCGCGGGCAAACAAGCCGTCCCAGTCACTGCCCCACAACAGCTTGACCACATGCCAGCCAGCGCCGGCAAACAACTTTTCCAATTCGTCGATGATGCGGCCATTGCCTCGCACTGGCCCATCCAGGCGCTGCAGATTGCAGTTCACAACCCAGACCAGGTTGTCCAGCTTTTCGCGCGAAGCCAGGGTGAGGGCGCTCATGGATTCGGGCTCATCCATTTCGCCATCGCCAAATACGCCCCAGACTTTTCGGTTGTCACAGTTGAGCAGGCTGCGGTGGGTCAGGTAGCGCATGAAGCGCGCGTGGTAGATCGAGCTGATTGGCCCCAGCCCCATCGAGCCGGTTGGGAACTGCCAGAAATCCGGCATCAGCCAGGGGTGCGGGTAACTCGACAGCCCACGCGCCTGGGCGCTGGCGGCGGTGATCTCCTGACGGTAGTGGTGCAAATCCTCTTCCTGTAGTCGGCCCTCCAAAAAGGCGCGGGCATAGACACCGGGCGCGCTGTGAGGCTGGAAAAACACTAGGTCGCCCCGGTGTTGCGGGCTGCGCGCCTGAAAGAAGTGGTTGAAGCCGACCTCGAACAGATCGGCCGCGCTGGCGTAGCTGGCGATATGACCGCCCAGCTCACCGTAGGCCTGGTTGGCGCGCACCACCATGGCCAGCGCATTCCAGCGCATGATCGAGGCCAGCCGCTCTTCGATCGCCAGGTCACCCGGAAAGTTGGGCTGCTGCGCCACGCTGACCGTGTTGACATAGGGCGTCACCAGACTGGGCTGCCAGCCGGTGTGGTGATGGCGGGCCAGCCGGGCCAGTTCATCCAGGATGAAGCCGGCACGTTGCGGTCCTTCCTGGGTCAGCAGGGCCAGAAAGGCTTGTTGCCATTCGGCAGTTTCCTGTGGGTCAAGGTCAGTCTGGTTGTTAAGAAAAGTCAGCAGATTGGAGGGAATGGGTGCATTCATGATGCCTTCACTGTACCTGTTGGCTCAAAACATGAGTTGCTGAAATATCGTTTATTCAGTATTTAAGAAGCATAATATGCCGTTAATTAAAATATTTACAGCATATGAATCTTGATAAACTTGATTTGCGCATACTCACCGAGTTGCAGGCGGATGGCGCCTTGTCCAATGTGGAATTGGCCCGCAGAGTGCATCTGTCACCCTCGCCCTGCCTGGCCCGCGTCAAGGCGCTGGAAGCGTCAGGGGTGATCAGCCGTTATGTGGCGCTGGCCAACGCGGCCGCACTGGGGTTGGGACTCAATGTGTTCATCAATATCAGCCTGAAGACCCAAAGCAAGGAGGCCCTGGCCGAATTCGAGCGGCGCATTGCCGAGCATGATGAGGTGATGGAGTGCTACCTGATGACCGGAGATTCCGATTACCTGATTCGGGTGGCGGTCACCGATATTGCCGCGCTGGAAAAATTCATTCTGGAGCAACTCACGCCAATCCCCGGGGTGGAGAAGATCCGTTCCAGCTTTGCCCTCAAGCAGGTCCGCTACAAAACATCGCTGCCTTTGCCAACCCGGGCCTTGCCGGCAGGCAAGGCCCGATGAGGTCGGGCCTGGTCGTTTGGGCCCTGTGCCCTACTTGATCCGAAACAGTTTCATGGCGTTGCCGCCTTCGATCAGGCGGCGTTGCTCGGCAGGCAGTCTTTTCACTGAAGCAATCAGCCCGCGCGGATCGGTCTCGCCCATGTCATAGGGGTAGTCGGTCCCCAGCAGCACATGATCGGCGCCATAGCGGTCAATCAGGTGGCGCAGCATGTCCGGGTCAAAGGTGATGGTGTCGAAGTAAAACTTTTCCAGATAGCTGGAGGGCTTTTTCTTGATCACGGTGCGGCCATCCGGGCGCGCTTTCCAGGCGTGGTCCATGCGTGCCCAGTAGTGGGCAAGGTAGCCACCGCCATGGGCAGCAATGAACTTGATTTTCGGATGACGCGCCACGATACCGTCATAGATCAGGTGGCTGACAGCAATGGTGGTGTCCATCGGGTTGCCAATCACATTGTTGAAGTAATGATTGGTCAGTCGCTCGGCCTGGCTGAAACCTACAGGGTGCAGGAAGATCACCACACCCAGTTCGCTGGCCTTGGCAAAAAACCTTTCCAGTCCGAGTTTGGGGTCGGTCAGATTCAGGCCGTTGACATTGGTGTTGATCTCGACGCCCCGCAAGCCGAGTTTTTTCACGGCATATTCCAGTTCACGCACCGCCAACTGGGCATTTTGCAGGGGCACCGAGCCCAGGCCAACAAAGCGGTCCGGGTGCTGTGCCACCAGGTCGGCGATGCCTTCGTTTACATCACGCGCCAAGCTAGCGCCCAGATCCGGTTCAGTGAAATAGAAATACTGGAAGGGGGCAGGGGCGACCGCCTGAATGTCCACGCCCATCTTGTCCATGTCCTTGAGCCGCTCGGCAATGCCGATCAGTTTGGGGTGCCGCTCCCGCATCTGCTTGACATTGGTTTGACGGGTCAGGTCATTGGCAAAAATGATCGAGTAATCGTGTGCTGCTGCGTTCAGGGCGGCCGTTTTTTCAGCGACCACTGGATTGAGGTAGTGGCAATGAATATCAACCACCTTGGATTGGCCCTTGGCGTTGCGAACAATCTTCTGGGCAGCTCGTTTGGGCGTCACGCTGGTGCTGCGCTTGGCCGCGGTCTTGGTGGCCGCCGCATGGCGGGGGCCGTGCTGGTGGCTGGGGTCGGTACAGGTCGGTGAACAGGTGAAGAACATGAAGCGCCCTCAGTTGGGTAAGTGAAAACTAAAAATGGATAGGGACAGCAATCCAGCCGGTCATTGGCCGATGGCTCGGTTCACCCGCGGCATCACCTCTTTGGCAAACAGCTCCATCGAACGCTTGCCAAGTTGCGGGTCCTGCCAGTCGTGGCAGGCGTAGACCAGGGTGCCAAAATCGCCAACCTGTTCACGGAAGGCAAGAATCTGATCCACCACCGAGTTGACTGTGCCGGCAATCACCAGCCGGTTGGTGACATAGTCGGGGGTGATCTCACTGTCGGGCATCTCCGGGTCGGTCTTGAACAGGTTCGAGCGTCCAACACCTTGCACCAGCTTGCGAACCAGCTGCTTGAAGTAGAAGTGGTAGGGCCCCCCCTCTTGCAGGGCGTAGCGTTTGGCCGTGGCCTCATCGTCAGCGACAAAAATGCTCTTGGCCACATGCCACTCGGAGGGCGACGCGGTGGCGCCAACTGCTTCCCGCCCTTCAACATACTTGGGCCAGTGCGACTTGACCCATTCGGGCATCAGGAAGTTGGCTGAGATGGGCTGCCAGCCACGCTTGGCCATTTCGGTGACCCCTTTGGAAAAGGGCGCGACGGCCGTGCCAACAATGAGCGGGTGGGGCTTTTGAAAGGGTTTCATGATGAAGCCCTGACCGATTTCAGGAATCATGGTCTTGCCGACCGAGACATTCCAGAACTGGCCTTCGATGTCGTACGGGGGATCGGATTCCCAGATTTTCAGAACCGTGTTGATGCCCTCGACAAACATGGCATTGCGGTCCTTGCCGAAATTGCCAAAGACTTCGGCATCCGAGATCAGGCCACCGGGGCTGATGCCCATGACAAATCGACCCTGGAGCAGGTGATCGAGCATCGCAGCCTGGGAAGCGATATGGGCCGGGTGGGAATTGGGAACGTTGATGGTTCCAGTGCCAAGCTTAATTTGCTTGGTCTCAGAGATCAGGCTGGCCAGGAAAATCATGGACGAGGTCACGATCTCGGCGGAATCGGTGACATGCTCGCCGACATAGGCTTCGCTAAATCCCAACTGGTCAGCCAGGATGATGGCCTGGCGGTCTTCCTGCAAGGCCTCGGTAACGTTGCGACCTGGCGGGTGCAAGGGCATCATGAAGGTGCTGTATTTCATGCGGTTCTCCGTTGATCCAGCAGGTTTTGTTGCGGGGCCTCAACCAACTCGATCCCCTGTTGAAAGGCGCCCTGGCAGAACAGCAGGGGCCGCCTGGCGCAGTGCGAGTAGCGCTCAACTTGCCCCAAAAACATACAATGGTCTCCCACCAGATGGGTGCCCACTATGCGGCATTCCAGGGTGGCAGCACAGTCTTCGAGCACCGGCTGATCAGCCAGGCCAGCCTGGTAGTCCACATTGGCAAACTTGTCGGCCAAAGGGTTGGAGAACTGGCGAGCCAGTCGCAACTGATCAACGGTGAGCACATTGATCACAAAGCGTCCCGCTTCCTTGAAGAGTTCCAGGCTGGCCGATTGCGTCGCCAGGCTCCAGGCGACGATGGGCGGTTCCAGTGAAACCGATGAAAAGGAGTTGACGGTCAGCCCCGCCAATCGCTCGTCATTGGAACGGGCCGTGACCACGGTTACGCCCGTGCCAAAACTGCCAAAGGCGCGGCGCAGGTCGCGTGCATCAAAAGATGTGATCGTGGTGTTCATGTGATCACTTTAGGGGCGGAAAGGGTATTTTGATATAAGGGATTACCCTTGGTTTTGGCAAATTATGAGCTTGTGCGAGCCTGTACTAACGCTGGCCAGACCGCCCGCGCGCCAGCCATGAAATGGCGTATGGTCAGGGCGATCATGTCGTTGAGCGGTTCTTCGACCGGAACCGCAAAAATCCACTGGCGCTGCCCAAAGTAGAAGATCCGGGCATTGATGCTCCAGACCATCTCAATTTCTGAGGTGTTGATGGGCACCTGATCGATGCCCGGCAGTTGCATTTCATGTCTGAGTTCGATCACAGCTGGCTCAAGAATGCGCTGGCGAAGCAGATCAAGGTATTTGCGGTTGATATCTTCACCACGCAAGCCACTGAACATGAAGATTCGCACCCAGTCCCAGGTCAGTGCCGCCTTCGCGTACTCCTGGTACAGGCGAATAAGGCGCTCTTCCAGGGCAATGCTGCGATCGCGCAACACCGCTTCCCAATACGGGTCCCAGCGCCCCAGGTAGACCTCTTTGTAGACCTCTTCAATCAGAGCGGCCTTGTTGGGAAAATACTTGTAGATTAGGGACTGGGTCACGCCCAGTCGGCGAGCCAGTTGTCGGGTATCGCCATCAAAGCCCAGCTCGGCAAAAAAACGTACCGCCTCACGCACAATCTCCTGAGCGCGCGCGGGGCCGCTCAGACGGCTGCGTCGTTTGACAATCGGGTTGCTGTTCATCGGCAATCAGACCTTGGCCACCGCTTCGACAGCACGGGTTCGTGCCGAGGTCATGATGGCCTGCACCGCTGCCACATTGGCCAGGAGTTCGGTGTGCGACACCGGGTAGGCACTGATGCCGCGCACCGCTTTTGCAAAGGCCTCCAGATTGGACAATGCCGCCGGATGAGCCGGAACAAAGTGGCTGGTTCGCTGGCCATCGCGCGAAACCATGGTGACATCCCAGCCAGTCGGGTTTTCCGGATGGGTGAGGTCGCGAATATCAACCCAGCCTTCGGTACCATAAACCGCCAGACGACCGTCAAAGGGTGTGGCCAGCACGGCGCTGATCAGAGAGTTGGCACCACCTGGAAAGGACAGCATGATGCCCAGGGTGTCACCATTTTCGAAATTTGATCCCAGGGTGGACAGACGCGCCAACACGGATTCTGCCGGTCCCAACAGAGCAATGGATAGGTCCACCAGATGGATGCCGGTGGCGGTCAGGGGCCCGACGGGCGCAAATTGGTTCGATAGCCGCCAGTTGTCCTTGGGTAGGGCAAGAAACTTGTTCTGGTTGAAATTGGCTTCGATCTGCAGAATGGTGCCCAGCTTGCCGGCAGCAATATCCTGACGCAACTGGATGACTGGGGGCTCAAAACGGCGCTCATGACCAATGCCCAGGATGCGCTGGTGTTGGACACATGTGCTGACGGCGCGTCTCGCATCCTCAAGCGTCAGCGAGAGCGGCTTTTCGCAAAAAACATGCAGGCCCTGTTTGGCGGCCGCAACAATTTGATCGACATGGGCCTGGTGTGGAGAACACAGGATCACGGCCTCCAAGCCCGGTGTCTCAAGAAAACGCTCGAAGTTTTCCTCAACGCCAAACCCCATGCGCCCAGCGTCTTCACTCATCTGGGCTCGGGTCTGGGCATTGGGTTCGACCACTGTGATCAGTTCGAACCATGCGCTCTGGGTGATCAGCCTGGCCAGTGTTTTGCCCCACCAGCCGTAGCCCACAATGCCGACCCGGACCGGGGACGTTGGCTGGGCTGAGTTGTCGTTGGCTAGGGTTTGGTTTGTCATGCAATGTCTCCAATGTCATCAATGTTCTCGGCTAGACTAGTCTAGAGCATCCTCATCAAATATTTTTCACCAAAAATGGAGTTATCCGATGGCAACCGTCAAAAAGTCCACATCCAAATCTGTCCAGGCCAAAGCTTCCAAGGCGCCGGCACAAAATTCAAAACCGATCGGCTTTGTCGGGCTGGGCATCATGGGGTCGGCCATGTCAAGCAACATGGTGAAGGCCGGTTTCAAGGTTTGCGGCTTTGACCCCCTGCCCGCTGCCCGCAAAAGCTTTCGTGCCCAAGGTGGCGTGGTCTGCAAGGATGCCGCCGAGGTGGCATCCAGCGTCGATGTGATCGTGTTCTCACTGCCCAACCCGGACGCCTTGATGAGTACCTCCCGAGCAGTGGCCTTGCGCGCACGAAAAGGGCTGGTGGTGATTGAAACCAGTACCTTTGATGTGGAGGACAAGATGGCAGCCCGCGCTGTACTGGCCGCGCGCGGGGTGGTCATGCTAGATTGCCCACTCTCCGGCACGGGTGCTCAGGCCAGACTCAAGGATTTGACCGTTTACTCAAGCGGTCCGGCCAAGGTGGTGCAACAGCTCAAGCCAGTGTTCGAAGGCTTTTCCAAGGCCAACTATTACCTTGGTGAATTTGGCAACGGCATGAAGATGAAGCTGATGGCCAACCTGCTGGTGGCCATTCACAATGTATCCACCGCCGAGGCCCTGCTCTTTGGCAAGCGGCTGGGTATTGCGCCAGATCTTGCTATCAAGGTCCTGGCTGATGGCGCAGGCGGCTCGCGCATGCTGGATGTTCGCGGACCTGTGATGGCGCAGGAAAGCTGGGATGATGCCACCATGAAGGTCTCGATCTGGCAAAAGGACATGAAGCTGATCAACGCTGCGCTGGCCGCCACCAAGACCCCAGCGCCGCTGTTCACTGCCACCGAGGCTATCTACAACGCAGCCCTGGGGGCCGGCCACGGCGATCATGACACCGCTGCGGTGTACGACGTGTTGCGCCGCATGTGCGGCGGCTGATCAGACTGGGGCGGGAACCTGGCCGCGATACCAGTCGTTGATCTGCGCGCCGGTGCGAATCAGAACTCCGGGTTTGGACCGCACGTAATCCAGCAGACGTTCAAACACGGCAATGCGATGCGGCACCCCGGTGATGTAGGGGTGTACGCTGATCGCCATCACCCGGGTGGTCTTGGCACTTTCCTGCCAGAGGCGATCGAGTTGGGCAACCCCGCGGCGGTACAACTCTTCACTGTCGTGTTGCTGCAGAAGCATCATCGGGATGTCGTTGATTTCCACGCTGTAAGGCACCGATAACACCGGTTTGGGTTTGGCCTGGATCCAGACTGGCTGGTCATCCATCACCCAGTCTGCAACATACTCGATGCCCGCCTCGGCCAGGTAATCGATGGTGTCAGGCGTTTCGGTCAGACCCGGGCTCTCCCAGCCGACCGGCGCCTGACCCGTGAAATCGCGAATGGTCTGCACCGTGCTGGCGATGGCTGCACGCTGGTCGGGCAGGGCATGCATCGGGCCCTGGACGAAGCCGTGGCCCATGAATTCCCATCCCGACTTCAGAGCTGCCTGGGCCACGCGGGGATAAGTTTTGCACACCACACCATTGAGCGCCAATGTGGGCACGATTCCCTGATTGGTCAACGCATCGTGCAGGCGCCAGAATCCCACCCGCATGCCGTACTCATGCCAGGCCCAGTTGGGTAGGTCAGGCTGCAAGGGTTGGCCCATGGGTGGGCTCAGCACGGTACGGGGCATGGCGCGCTCCATGCTCCAGTGCTCGACATTGACAATCACCCACACCAGCATGCGCCCGCCGTCGGGCAGCTGCAGGCTCGGGCGATCAACGATGGCGCTGTAGGGGACGCGTCGGCTTGGCAATCCTTCTTCGTTGGGGTCCAGGTTGGCCATGGGAAGGGGTCCTTTACTCGCTCTTGATATTGTTGTCCGCAATCAGTTTGGAGTATTTAGCAGTTTCGGCCGCCAGGAAGCTACGAAATTCAGCCTGCGAGCTGGCCATGGCCACCACACCCAGGCCGGCAAATTTTTCCTTCAGGTCGGGGTCCGCCATGATCTTGACCAAAGCCGCCTGGTAGCTGTCCACCACAGCCTTGGGCGTACCGGCAGGAACAAACACGCCCCACCAGTTCTCAGCAACCAAACCATCAAGCCCCGCCTCGGCAAAGGTTGGAATATCCGGTGTCATGGGGGAACGTTTTGCGCTGGTAATGGCCAAGGGGCGAAGACGTCCTGACTTGATGTGCTGCGACACCGGCAGGGCATCCGAAACCATCATACTGAGCGTGCCGGCCAGCAGGTCAGTCACTGCCTGGCCGCCGCCTTTGTAGGGCACGGCTAGCATCTTGACTTTGGCCTGTCGCATGATGAGCTCGCCGCCGAGATGGGACATGCTGCCCGGACCACTGGTGCCAAAATTCAGGGTTGCGGGCTTGGCACGGGCATCAGCCAGCAAATCGTTCAACGTGCGGTAGGGTGAGCCAGCGGGTACCACCAGAATATTGGGCCCCACGGCGGTCAGCGAAACCGCAATGAAATCCTTGTCCATGTTATAGGGCACCTTGGACAGCAGGGGGTTGACGGCGGCGGGCCCCAGATTGCCGATCACGAAGGTATAGCCGTCAGCGGGCTGGCGGGCCGCGAAGTCCATCCCGATCGAACCGGCTGCACCGGGCTTGCTTTCAATGATGACGGGTTGGCCCCAATGCATGCTGAGTTTTTGCCCCATGATGCGGGCCATCAAATCGGAACTGCCGCCCACTGGATAGGTCACGACCAGTTTGACCGGACGATTCGGGAAACCCTGGGCCTGTACTGAAACAGCCATCAGGCACAGCAGACCGAGCCAGAAAAGCCGCAGCGACTTTGCGACCGAAAAAATGGAACGCATTATGGAACTCCTCGTTGTTAGAGCTGGAAGTGAAGAAACCCTGCCCAGCACGGGACTGAACCGGGGCATTGGAAACGTCGTTTGCTTTCGCCGGCAAAGTCTAATCGAATTCGAGTCGTTTCAACTAGTCTGGGCTGGATTAATGAACAAGCCCTTGCAAGTAGCCCACCCGGTGAATTAGGCCCAGTCTCAGTTCGAGGCGAAATCCTCAGGTCGCAACTGAACTAGGCTGAAGATGCCACGCTGGGTCAAGCGGGCAAATTCGGCCACCAGCATCTCGCGGATCACTGGCAGTCTGGTGCTGTTGCTGTCCTCGAGTCGGCTGGCCATGACCAGCAGCCGGTTGAGCTGAACACCCGAGATTTCTGCCAGGTCAACGCCTGTCATGGCGAGCTGACTTTTGAAGACCGATACCGGCATCAGGGTCGCCCACCGGCCCCGCTGGATCAGTTCGCAGATTGAATCCACCGAGTCGATCACCGCCTCGACATTGAGTTGACGCCCGAGGGGCCTCAGCTGCTGCTCTACCAGGTCCCTGTGCAGGCTGGTCATGAGCAAGGGAATGCGCTCGAGCTGACTGACCGACATGGACGGTGCCAGGTTGAGGGACGGGTTGCCGGCCAGAACAAACGGCTCACCCAAAAGTGGTTGCATGATCAGCCCGCGCCGAGACTGGGGGTTGGTCAGCACTGCGACATCAACGATGCCACGCTCCAGCCAGTCCAGCAGCGCAGGGGTGAAGGCTTCCCGGGTGAGCAATCGGATGCCGTCAGGTGAGAGGTGACAGGTTTCAAACAGGCCGGGCAACAGCACCCGGGCCAGCGTGGGCGAAACCCCTAGGGAAAGACTGCCGCCAGCCTGCTCCCGGCCTTCGGCGAGTTGTTGACGAACCCGCTGTGCTTCACCCAGGATTCGCTTGGCTGACTCATACAGGGTGACCCCGGCCTGAGTCAGGCGAACGCCACGCGGCAGGCGTTGCAGCAGTTGTACCTGCAGGTCCGCTTCAAGCTCACGCAACTGCCGCGTCAGCGCTGGCTGGGCGATGCGGATGGCCGCCGCCGCGGCGGTCAGACTGCCGGCATCGGCAATGGCAACAAAATAACGAAGGGCACGTAAATCCATGGCGAGCGTTGACCGCGGCTTGGGCGGAACGGAATAATTCAATAACGATAACAAAATGATATTCCATTCGCTTAATTTGGCATTGGACGGATGGCGCCCATGGGTTTAGAGTCGGCCCCTTATTGGTTGAAACTGTCGAGGCCTGCTTGAATACCACCGCCAAAAATTCCACCCGCGTGAGTCACCAGCAACTGAGCGACTTCATCCGCGCTGCGTTTCTCAGCCAGGGGCTTTCCGAGGCCGATGCCACCGAAGTCGGAACCCTGATGGCGGATGCCGACCTGCAAGGCTCGGATGGTCATGGTGTGATCCGCCTGCCTCAGTACATCCGGCGCATTCGTGCCGGAGGCATCAACATTCATCCGCAGATTCGAGTGGAGCGCGAGCGCGCCTCCATGGCGATCGTCAATGGGGACAACGGCATGGGCCACCTGGTGGTGTCACGGGCGGTTCAGCTCGCGATCAGCAAGGCGCGAGAAACTGGCGTGGCCTGGGTCGGGACCCGCTTCAGCAACCATGCCGGTCCGGCATCGCTGTACGCGCGCATGCCCTTGCAGCACGACATGATCGGCATCTATTTCGCCGTTGGCAATGCCAATCACCTGCCGCCCTGGGGTGGCATGGACATGCTGTTATCGACCAATCCGATTGCCGCCGCGGTTCCCGCAGGCGAGGAGCCGGCTCTGGTGTTGGACATGGCCACGACCGTGGCGGCCTATGGCAAGGTCAAGGCCAAGGCCAAGCGCGGGGAAATGATGCCCGAGGGCTGGATGATCGACCGCAAGGGCAATGCCCTGCTCGATCCCAAGCGTGCCGATGAAGGATTCCTGCTGCCCATCGGGGGTCACAAAGGCTATGGCCTGGCACTGATGGTGGGCGTGCTCGCTGGCACGCTGGGGGGAGCCGCCATGGGGCGTGAGGTGATAGATTTCAATGCCGACCACAAGAGCGTGACCAATACCGGCCAGGCTATCCTGGTGCTTGACTTGAAGGCCTTTGCAGAACTCGACCCGTTCAAAGCGTCGGTTGACAAACTGATCCGCGATATTCGGGGCAGCGAGCGCTTGCCAGGCGTGGAGCGAATCTGGCTGCCTGGAGAGCAAAGCCATGAACGTCGTGTTCGCTATCTACGCGAGGGCATTCCCATTGCGGATGGGGTCCTGGCTGAATTGAAGACTCTGGCCAGCGAAATTGGTTTGCCACCCTTGGTGTAATGTCTGACATGTCAACCCGTCCGGGCAGCCCTGCTCCCGCAGAATCCAAGCCGACTGTGCGCGGTTTTGTGATTGACCGTGGTGACGGCAAGGCACAGTTGCCGGGCAGCTTGCATACCAACCGACGTCTGTCGCAGTGGCTCAGCCTGGCCACCCCCGGGGTGGTGCAAGTCATGACGGGCAAGGCCGAACTCGGTCAGGGCATCCTGACGGCCTTGCAGCTGATCGTGGCGGAGGAACTGGATGTGGCCTTGCAGGCGGTGGTTGTGCTCTCGGCCAGCACGGAGCGCGGACCCGACGAGGGGGTTACTTCCGGCAGCCTTTCGGTGCAGGACAGTGGGGGAGCATTGCGCCATGCCTGCGCCGAAGTGCGCGGTCTGGCCCTGTTGAGCGCTGCCCAACAGCATGGCTTGGATGTGGGTCAGATCCAGGTCCGTCTAGGCTGCATGGTCGGACCGGATGATCAGGTGCTGGGTGACTACTGGAATTTGCTCATGCCCGAGGATTTGCAGGCTGAGTACCAGGGCCGCTGGCAACCCAAGCCGGTGGCGCAGCGCCGCTTGATCGGTGTGGTTCGACCCCAGCGTCTGGATTTGCCGGACAAGATTTTTGGCCGGCCGAGATTCATCCACGATCTGCGCTTGCCCGGCATGCTGCATGGCCGGGTTCTGAGGCCTCCCACCCTGCAGGCGCAACTTTCCAACTGGTCACCCAGCGAACTGGGTGAGTTGCCAGCCAATACCGAATGTTGGGCGGATGGTCGTTTCATTGCGGTGGTGGCCGCCAAGGAACGCGACGCCGATGCCACCGCACAACGGGTGAAAGACCGGCTCAGCTGGCAGGTAAGCCAGCCGCTGCCCCAGGCCAGGGATCTGCCTGATTTCCTGCGCGCAGCGCCCCATGAGCGGGTGGTGGCAGTGCAGCGTGGCAGTTCAGAGCTGCCAGCGGATGGACACCATTTCCAGGCCGACTACTTCAAACCCTATCTGGCCCATGCCTCGATCGGTCCGTCCTGTGCGCTAGCGCGCTGGGATGGCCGTCAACTGGAAATCTGGACCCACAGCCAGGGAATCCATAACCTGCGCGACGATCTGGTGCTGGCCCTCGCAGTGCAGTCGCAGGCCATCAGCAAGGAGGACATCATCATCCACCATGTCGAGGGTGCGGGCTGTTATGGCCACAACGGTGCCGATGATGTGGCGATGGATGCAGTGATGATGGCCTTACGCTATCCGCAACAGGCGGTCCGGGTACTGTGGTCACGCGCGGATGAACTCTCGCACAGCCCCGTGGGTTCGGCCCACGCTGTGAGTTTGCGGGCCCGTACCAGCGAAGACGGACTGCTGACCCATTGGCACCATGCGCTATGGGCCAATGGCTACAGCTCGCGGCCGGGTCGCGCTAAAACGCCCTCGCTGCTGGCCGCCAGCGAGCGCGCAAATGGCACAGCCCTGCCCCTACCGATCAATCCGCCCCTGGCTTCAGGGGGCGGGGCTGACCGCAATGCGGTACCAGCGTATGACGTATCCAATCTGGAAGTGATCAACCACCGCCTGACGGTGATGCCTTTACGAACCTCCGCCATGCGCGGCTTGGGAGCCTATGCCAATGTCTTTGCGATCGAGTCGTTCATGGATGAAATGGCACGCGAGCTGGGTCAGGACCCCTTGAGCTTTCGGCTCAGGCATCTCAATGAGCCGCGCAGTCGCGCCGTGCTGGAGGCGGTGGCGCAGCGGTCCAGCTGGTGGAGCCAGCGTAGCCAGGAGCCCGAAGGAGTCGGCCATGGCCTGGCCTGGGCCCGCTACAAAAACTTTGGTGCCTGGTGCGCAGTGATTGCGCGGGTGCAGGTGGCACAGGAGGTCCGTGTGCTCAACCTTGACCTCGCCGTTGACGTGGGCATGGCAGTGGATCTGGATGGTATTTGCAACCAGATTGAAGGCGGTGCCCTGCAGAGCACCAGCTGGACACTGAAGGAGCAGGTCAGCTTTGACCAGTCGGGGGTCACCAGTGTTGGCTGGGACACTTACCCGGTGCTGCGTTTTACCGAAGTGCCAGAGGTACGTGTGCATGTGCTGGATCGGCCCGAGCAAGCGCCCCTGGGTGCTGGTGAGGCGGCCCAGGGCCCGGTGGCTGCAGCCATTGCCAATGCGGTATTTGACGCTCTGGGGGTGCGGGTCCGGACCTTGCCCCTGAACGCTGAAAACATCGTGCGTGCCATGGAGGCAAGTGGCTCATGAACGCCAAAGCAAAATTTCATGTGAATGGAAAGCTCTGCAGTCCGGCTGCCGGTGATCAGGTGCCGCTGTTATCGGTCCTGCGCGAGGACCTGGCCCTGTGTGGGCCGAAGTTCGGTTGCGGTCAGGGCGAGTGTGGGGCCTGCATGGTCCTGGTTGACGGCCAGCCGCAGACGTCCTGTAACTTGCCCTTGTGGTCGCTCGAAAACCGTCAGATAACCACGCTGGAGGGCCTGGGTACCGTGGAGGCACCACATCCCCTGCAGACAGCTTTTTTAGAGGAATCGGCGGCTCAGTGTGCGTATTGTGTGGCCGGAATCATTACCACTGCAGCAGCCCTGCTGAAGAGCCAACCCAATCCAAGCCGCGAGGCTATTGTTGAGGCTCTGGACAAACATTTGTGCCGTTGTGGCGCGCATAACCGCATGGTACGGGCCATTCAGCGCGCTGCCGCCGCGATGGCCGATACAGCGGATTCCTGAACTTTCACCCAATCCGATTTTCAAGATGAGCTGGTTACTTCCATCCTCCCACTCCCACGGCGCACGCGGATTCTGGTTCTGCGGCTGTGCCGGTTTGCCCATCGTGCCCAACGAGGGCGGTGCCACCAGCGCGCGCCGAGCACCGGTGTTCATCCGTGGCCAACGTGCACGCGCAATTGATGTGCATGCGCATTGCTATTTCCAGGCGGCGCTCGACCTGATGGGGGCTGAGGCCAAGAGTGTGCTGCCGCCGGTCAAAGGGGTGCCCGAGCATTTCTTGCAGGTGGAGCAACAGCTGGCCACCCGCTTTGCCGATATGGACCGCATGGGCGTTGATATGCAGGTGCTCAGCATCAACCCGTTCTGGTACAAGCAGGACCGTGAAACCGCCGAGGCAATCTGCCGCATTCACAACACCAGCCTGGCCGAACTGTGCGCCCGTCATCCCACACGCCTGGCCGCCTTCGCGTCCCTGCCAATGCAGTTTCCTGATCTGGCGGTGGCCATGTTGGAAGAAGCGGTTCTCAAGTTCGGCCTCAAGGGGGCTGCCATCGGCGGCAGTGTGGCGGGCCAAGATTTTGCCCTGCCGCAATTTCATCCCGTGCTGGCCAAGGCGCAGGAGCTTGGTGTCATGCTGTTCATCCACCCCCAAAGCACGCCCGAGCTGGCGGCGCGCTTCAAGGGCAATGGCTGGTTGTCCAATGTGATCGGCAACCCGCTGGACACCACCATTGCCCTGCAAAAACTTATTTTTGAGGGCGTGTTTGACAAGTTCCCCGAACTCAAGGTGCTGGGCGCGCATGGCGGCGGCTTTCTGGGCTCGTATGCGCCGCGCATGGACCGGTCCTGCTTTGTGTCGCCTCAGAATTGCAACGCAGACATCGCCTTGCAGAAAAAACCGACCGACTATATCCGGCAGATCTATTTTGATTCCCTGGTGTTTACCGGCGAAGCCCTGCGCCATCTGGTGGCCGAGGTGGGCGCCAGCCAGATCATGATCGGAACCGATCATCCCATTCCATGGGAAGACGACCCGGTTGGCCATGTGATGGCAACACCCGAAATCAGCCCAGATGACCAGCGGGCCATCCTGGGGGAGAATGCCATTCGGGTACTTAAGCTCAAGCTCTGATTCCCAAATTTTCTACAACTCAAAGGAGACACCATGAAACAAGTCCATTTTTCCGCTACCTCCCGCCGCTTGCTGCTGGCAGCCGCTGCGCTCGCCGGGCTGGGGCTGGCTGCACCGGCCTGGTCACAGGGCGGCTATCCCAGCAAGCCGATCCGAATGATTGTGCCTCTGGGAGCTGGCAGCGCGGTGGATGTGGCCGCGCGTCTGCTGGCCCAGAAGATGTCAGAAAACATGGGTCAATCCATCGTGATCGAGAACATCACCGGCGCCTCCGGCATCATCGGCGCGGACAAGGTGGCCAAGGCCGCCCCGGACGGTTACACCATCGGCGGCTTTAATGACAGCGTGCTGACCATGGTGCCCAATCTCAACAAGAGCATGCCCTTCAACACGGTTTCCGATTTTGAGCATGTCTCTCAAGTGGCCATCATCGAGTTCAGTCTGGCCGTGCCGGCGGACTCCAAATACAAGACGGTCAATGATTTGGTGGCGGCCGCCAAGGCCGCGCCAGACATGATCACCTATTCCTCGGGGGGCAATGGCAGCCCGCAGCATCTGGGCGGGGCCCTGTTTGCTTCACACATGGGCATCAAGATGAAGCATGTTCCTTACCGCAGTGCCAGCCTGGCGGCCCAAGGCACGGCAGCGGGCCAGACTGACCTGTCCGTGCAGGGCCTGGCCACGGTGGCGGCCTTGACCAAGGCGGGCAAGATGAAGCTACTGGGCGTCGTCACTGATCAGCGCAATCCAGAGTACCCGGATGCGCCAACGCTCAAGGAGCAAGGGGTGCAGGGGTTTGAGTACAGCACCTGGTTTGGCTTGACCGCGCCCAAGGGCACCCCCAAGGCGATTGTTGACAAGCTGCAGCAGGAAGTTGCCAAGGCCTTGACCGATCCGGTGATCAAGGCACGTTATGCCGGCCTGGGCTTGCGTTCCAACGGCGGAACCCCCGAGCAGATGAGCCAGTTGGTGCGAAGTCAGCTTGACCGTTATGGCAAAGCGATTCGTGACAACAATATCAAGGCTGAATAAATTCACCGCCCCTCAAAGTCATTGTCATTGCAGCCGGACTGACCCATGAAATTTTTGCCCCCACTCGCCGGGGTCCTGAGCCTTTGGCTTTTGACTGGCCTGTCTCATGCCCAACCGACGACCTATCCGAGCAAGCCTGTACGATTGGTTGTGCCGGCAGCACCCGGTGGTGGAGCGGATTTCTTGGCCCGTATCGTCAGTCAAAAGTTGCAGGAGCAGACTGGTCAGGGCTTTGTAGTGGACAACCGCGCCGGTGCCTCAGGTACCATCGCGGCCGACATGGCAGCCAAGGCACCTGCAGATGGCTACACCGTACTGCTGGGACAGTCCACCAGCATCGCTATCGCACCTCACCTCTATCAGAAGTTGGGCTACGACACCCTGCGAGATCTCAAACCGGTCACTATGGTGGCCGAAGTGCCCAACATGTTGGTTGTTCACCCGAGCTTGCCGGCCAAAACGGTGGGAGAGATGATTGCACTGGCCAAGACCAAGCCAGGCGCTCTCAATTTTGGCTCAGCCGGAAAGGGCGCGCCCAGCCACCTGGCGGGTGAAATGTTCAAGGCCGCTGCAGGCGTTGATCTGCTGCACGTGCCCTACAAGGGTGCCGGACCGGCAGTCAATGATCTGCTGGCAGGTCAGATCCAGGTGATGTTCGCACCCATGGTGGCGGTGTTGCCTCATGTCAAGTCCGGGCGTCTCAGAGCCCTGGCGGTGACCTCGGCCTTGCGCTCGCCAGCCATCCCTGAGCTGGCTACGCTGTCCGAGTCGGGCTTGAATGGTTTTTCCATTGTTTCTTGGTTCGGCTTCTTTGTGCCTGCCGCCACGTCCTCGAATGTGGTGGAACGCTTGCATCAGGAAACCGTCAAAGCGCTGAGTGCTCCCGAGGTGATCGAGCGCTTTGCCAAGGAGGGCGCATTACCTGTGGGGAATACGCCGGCTGAATTCGCCAGCTACGTGAAGCGTGAATTTGCCCGTTTTGCCAAGGTCGTCAAGGACAACAACATCCAGACCAACTGAACGTCTGAAAAACTTCTCAACTTCTACAGGAGATCGTATGAATTTCGGAATCAACCCGCCACGTGCCCGTGCTGACCAGCCAATGGCGCATAACATGACGCTGCTCTCTCACAACGAGTTACAGGGATTTGGTGGGATGGGTGAGGGTATCGCCATGCAGTTGGCCGATGACGGCCGGCGCATCATGTGGCTGGCTCATGAATCAGCACCCAAGAATTTCACTGGCGTTGATGTGACCGATCCACGCAAGCCACGTGTGATTGTTCAGACTGAATTGCCGCACATGAAAATGCGGTCAAACTCTCTTGATGTCGTGGGCAACCTCATGGTGGTGGCTAACCAGGTCAAGGAGCTGGGTGCCAAGCCGGCCGGTTTCGATGTCTATGACATCAGCAAGCCCGAATCACCCAGAGTGATTTCACATTTTGACTGTTCGGGTCCGTATTCGCGTGGTGTTCATGCGGTCTGGTTCGTCGACGGAAAGACCGTGCATATGGCGTCGGGTGCGCCGGATTTCCAGCCGCGCAACCCACGGGATGACCAGATTTACAGAATTGTTGACATCTCCAACCCGGCCAAACCACGCGAGACTGGTCGCTGGTGGTATCCGGGCACCCGCGAGGGTGATGCTGCGCCCCCGCCCAAGCGTCTGCCCGCCCAATTCGATACGGGTTTTCGAGCGCACAACACCAATGTCTTTCCGCAGCGGCCCGACCGAGCCTACGTGGGTTACATCGATGGTGGCGCCATTGTGCTGGATATCGCTGACCCAGCCAACATCAAAATGGTGTCCCACTGGAATCACTCGCCGCCCTTCAACGGTTTCACCCATACGGTGCTGCCGCTGTTTGAGCGTAACCTTTGGATTGTCAGCGATGAGTGCGTGCAGGATGACGGCGCTGACTGGCCCAAGCTGGTGTGGGTAGTGGATTCACGCTCGGATGAAAATCCATTGCCTATTTCCACTTTCCCGGCACCACCCCACGCCACCTTTGCCAAGCGTGGTGGCCGCTTCGGGGCGCACAACCTGCATGAGAATCTGCCTTTGCCGTGCTCGTTCCAGTCTGACACCTTGTTCATCGGTACCTTCTTCAATGCCGGCGTACGTGTCTATGACACCAGCAACCCCTATCAGGTTGAGGAAGTGGCCTACTATGTGCCAGCATCGCCCCCACTGTCTGCGCAGGGCGCCGTGCAGCTCAATGATGTCTATGTCGATGAGCGGCGGCTGGTCTATACCGTGGACCGGTTCAGTGGTGGGCTCTATATTCTCGAAATGAATGTTTGAAGCTCCGGCGGCCGCGCGCGGCCGCGATCCTTTGGCAGGCAAGATACCGGTCACTCTGCTGACGGGTTTTCTGGGTGCGGGCAAGACCACCCTGATCAGCCATTTGCTGCGCCATCCCGAGATGGACCGGGTGGCGGTGGTGATCAACGAGATTGGCGAGATCGGCATTGACAACGATCTGGTCAAGATGTCCTCGGAAAACGTCAGCCTGCTGGCCAATGGCTGTCTGTGCTGCAGCGTACGCACCGATCTGCAGGAAACCTTGCGCGAATTGTTTGGCGAGCGCCGCGCCGGTCTGATTCCTGATTTTGACCGTGTCATTGTCGAGACCACCGGCCTGGCTGACCCGGCGCCGGTGATCCAGACCCTTAGCGGTGACAGTATGGTGGCCGCGCACTACCGGCTCGATGGGGTGGTGACCCTGGTCGATGCAGTGAATGCCCTGACCCAGCTCGCTGACTCGCCTGAAGCCGAGCGACAGATTGCGCTGGCCGATCGGCTGTTCATCACAAAAACGGATTTGTCCAATGCAGCTTCGCTGGAGTCATTGAAAGTGGCTTTGCGTGCCATCAATGCACAGGCCGACATCCGAACCTGTTTTCAGGGACAGGTACATCCCAGCGAGTTGGTGAATATTGGCCTCAAAAGCGCGCGTGCTGATGCGCACACCCTGGTGTTCTTGGGCGAGCGCCTGGTCCCCCAGACCGCGGGAGAACATTCGCAGGGTTCCGAACGTTACCTGGGAGCCAGCTTACCGGCCCGCCATGACCCTGCGGTGAAAACCGTGTCCTTGCGATTTGACCAGCCCTTTACCTGGTCTGGATTTGCCGCTGCCATGGAAATGCTGCTCACCTTGCGAGGCAAAGACCTGCTGAGAGTCAAAGGCATCGTCAATGTGGAAGGCAACCCGGTTGTGGTGCAGGGGGTGGGGCATGTTTTTCACCCACCGGTTCAACTGGACCACTGGCCCAGTGCAGATACCGGCTCAAGGCTGGTATTCATCACCAGAAATATCCCGGCCGAAGTGATCAAAAACCTGTTTCAGGCGGCCGAGGCGCTGGGCGAGGGCGCCAGTTCATGAGGAACTTTGCATGGGCCGAAAATTTTTCCGCGCTGACAGACTTCAGCCGTGCCTGCGCTGGGTGTTTTGTTGGGGATTTCCCTGCTTGTAAGTCGGTACAAACTGTGGCCTGATCTTTTTTTTGGTGGAGCTATCCTATGGGACTTAGATTTCTTGAACACATCCTGATCCTGACGCATGATCCGGAGGGCACCCGTGACTGGTTCTGCGAGAACCTGGGGTTTCGCAATGGCTATCACCCCGAGTTCGGTTTTCCGGTCTATTGGCTCTACATCGGCGAGCAGGATGTGATCCACATTGGCAAGGCGCGCTACTCCAACCATCAGGACACCTATCTGAAGACACCTGCCGATCAGCAGGGCGTGGATTATTCGGCTGCCGGGGCGATGGGCTCAGGTCGTATTGACCATATTTGCCTGAACTGCGAAGGGATTGAAGAATTCATCGAGCGCCTGACCAGAAATGGCGTCGAGTTCAGCGAGCGCAAGGCGCACAACTCCGACCTCTACCAGTTGTTCATGCGTGAGCCAATCAATGGCATCAAGGTCGAACTCAATTTTGCCTGGGCCGAGGCAGCCCGGATTGGTCGTGTTCCCGGTTGGACTGACACGGGTGAAAACACCAAGCCGGTCAATGAAGTCGTGAGCTGATTGGCTCGCATCAATGTAAGAAAGCAGGACCATGAAATACAAGGCAGTACGCATTCATAGCGCAGGTGGACCGGAGGTTTTGAAGGTGGAGGAGCTCGATCTACCTGCGCCCGGGCCAGGTGAGGTCCAGATTCGCCACACCGCCATCGGATTCAATTTTCAGGACATCTACACCCGTTCGGGCATGTATCCGGCGCCCATGCCCACTGGCCTGGGTACCGAGGCAGTGGGCGTGGTACTGGCTGTTGGCCCCGGGGTCAGCGAATTCAAACCCGGGGAGCGGGTCTGCTACGCCAGTGGCCCGGCCCTGGGTGCCTGTGCCACCCATCGCAATTACCCCGCAGCCCGCTTGCTGCACGCGCCAGACGGCCTGAGTGATGAACAGATTGCAGCAACCTTGCTCAAGGGCATGACGGTGGAGTACCTCATGCAGCGTTGCTATCCGGTGAAAGCGGGCCAGTTTGTTTTGATGCATGCCGCCGCCGGAGGCGTGGGATTGTTGGCGGGTCAATGGGGTCAGCAACTTGGTGCCCGCATGATCGGTGTGGCTGGTGGCCCGGACAAGGTCCAACTGGCCAGGGCCAACGGCTATGAGTTTTGCATCGATCGCCGCTCCGAGGATGTTGTGGCGCGCGTCAAGGAGATCACCGGGGGTGCTGGTGTGCCAGTGGTGTATGACTCGGTTGGCAAGGACTCGTTTGAGCAATCCCTGAACAGTCTGGCGCCCAGAGGCTTCTTCGTGTCATTCGGCACCACCACCGGGGCCCCCCCTCCGGTGGTGGCAGCGACCTTGCAGAAGATGGGCTCGCTCTATTTCACCCGGCCCACCCTGGTGACCTACACCGCCTCCACCGAGGATCTGCGGGCATCTGCGTCAGCGGTTTTCGAACGTCTGGCTAAGGGCGTTCTCAAGGTGTCGATCAATCAGCGTTACCCGCTGGCTGAAATTGCACGTGCGCATGCCGAACTGGAGGGCGGCCGCACAACAGGATCCTCAATCATTGTGCCCTGAGCAAAGGCTTATGTCGTACAAGTGTGAGAGGTAAAAGGCTGCCTGAGGCAGTGGGCTGATGCCCGGAAGGCGTCAGGATTTAGTTAACCCGATAGGAGATAACCCATGATCAAACGTTTCAAATCTACCCTGCTGGTGGCCCTGCTGGGGTTAGCCGGTGCCACCGCCGTTCAGGCCGAAAACATCAAGCTTCGCATTGCCTCAGGCCACCCGGCGGTGAACACGTATGTGAACCTGATGCAGAATTTCTTCGTTCCCGAAGTGACCAAGCGGGTCGGGCAACGCACCAGTCACAAGATCGAATTTGTCGAGGGCTATGGCGGCGCCATGGTGAAGGTGGCCGATACGCTGGAAGGCGTTCAATCGGGCATTATCGACATTGGTGGCTACTGCTTCTGCTTTGAGCCTTCAAATCTCCCGCTCAATGCTTTCCAGGTCATGTTGCCTTTTGGCACCATGAGCCCGGAGAAAAGCGTCAAGCTGGCGCGTGCGGTCTACAACCGCGTTCCTTACCTGTCCAAAGTTTTCGAAGACAAGTTCAACCAGCAGCTGTTGGCGCTGATTGCCGACAACGGCTACAACCTGGGCACCACCTTTGAATGGAACACTGTGGCTGACCTCAAGGGACGCAAGATTGCCGGTGCCGGCCTGAACCTGAAGTGGCTGGAGTATGCGGGTGCTGTTCCAGTCCAGTCTTCTCTCGTCGAGGCTTACACCTCGATGCAGACCGGCGTCTACAACGGCTGGATCATGTTCCCCTCGGGTTGGGTCAACTTCAAGCTGGGTGAGGTGGCCAAGCACTACACCGAAGTGGGCTTTGGCTCGATCACCTGGCACGGTCTGACCATGAACAAGGCCCGCTTTGCCAAGCTGCCCAAGGACGTGCAGGCCATCATTGTTGAAGTGGCAAAAGAGTACGAGGCGATGACGGGCAAGGTAAATGAGGAAAACTATCCCAAACAGTTGGCACAGCTCAAGGCTTCAGGCGTCAACGTGAAATCGGTGCCCGCGTCTGTCCAGCTGGATTGGGCCAACTCTCTGAAAACCTGGCCGCAGACTTTGGCAACCGAGCTTGATGGCAAGGGCCTGCCAGCTTCTCAGGTGCTGAAAGCCACCCTGGAGGAAGCTGAAAAACTCGGTCATAAGTGGCCGGTACGTTATCAGGTTAAATAAGCAGGTCAAGGTTTGGCCCTGCGGTCTTCCATGATCGCAGGGCGTTCTTCGCAACGAGGTTGCTTTCATGTTGGCTCGGTTCAACGATTGGCTCACACGGACGCTGCTGATACTGGCAGCACTGCTGGCTTTTCTGCTCTGTTTTCTGGTGGTGGCCGATGTGACGGGTCGGGTGGTGTTTAACAGCCCCGTCAAAGGTACGCCCGAAATTGTTTCCTTTTCGATTGTCATCATTTGTTATCTGCAGGCCGGCTATGCGATCCGCTCCGGAGGCATGTTGCATGTGGACACCTTTGTCAAGCGACTACCGCCTGGCGGGCAAAGCTTGCTGGATGCGCTGGGTGCGCTTGTGGGCATGGCCTTCTTTATCCTGATCTGTTATGGCAGCCTAGACGGGGCACTCCATGCCTGGACCTCTGGCGAGTATGAAGGCGAGGGTGCGTTGCGCGTCCCGGTCTGGCCTGCCCGCTTCGTGATCATTCTAGGAACTGCCCTGGCTGCACTGAGCTATCTGCTGAAGGCTCTGCAAAGCATTGGGCTGGCTCTTCGCGGAATGCCCCCCGCACCCTCAGCGTCACACTGAAACCGGTAGGCTAGATTCATGTTTGATTCAACCAACACCATCATCCTGGTGTCCGTTTTGCTGCTGATGGTGTTCTCCGGAATCCATATCGCCATTTCATTGGGCAGTACCAGCATGCTGGGTATCTATCTGATGACGGGTGATTTCGACCCCGCCCTCACTTTCGCGGCCAACACAGCCTACGAGGCCTTACGCGACTATGTGTTTGCGGTCATTCCCCTGTTCATGCTGATGGGCGAATTTCTGGCCAAGTGCGGGGCTGCCAGTGACCTGTTTACCCTGATCAATCGCCTGACTCGATGGGTGCCTGGCCGGCTGGGCGTCGCCACCGTGCTCTCCAACGCAGTGTTTGCCTTTGTGACCGGGGTATCCATCGCGGCGGCGGCAGCCTTTTCAAAAATTGCCTACCCCGAAATGCGCCGCTATGGCTACGAGCGAAAGTTTGCCTTGGGTTGTATCGCAGGCAGTGCCTGTTTGGGCATGCTGATTCCGCCCTCGGTGCTGATGATTGTCTGGGGCGTGCTGACCGAAATTGCCATTGGCAAACTGTTTATTGCAGGCATCCTGCCAGGCATGGTGGTGGTCTCCCTGTACATTCTTTATATCTTGTGGGTCGCTAAGACCAGCCCAGCCCGGGTCGGTGAAGGTGAAGATCTGCCTCCAGACCAGCTGCAGGCCAGGGCGGCTAACGATCAGCTCGAAGTCCAGGACCTTGGCAAACTTTTGTGGAGCACGATCGGCATCCTGGCCCTAGTGGCGCTGGTGCTGGGCGGCATCTGGTTGGGCGCTTTCACGCCGACCGAGGGGGCGGGTGTCGGCGCCACGCTTGCTCTGTTATTGGCCATTGCACGCGGCATGCGTCTTGCCGAAATGCGGGCTGCCATTCTTTCAGTGGGACGCACCTCAGCGCCCTTGCTGCTGCTGCTGGTAACGGCGCAGTTGTACTCAAGGGTTCTGTCCATGACTGGTGTCACGGGTGCGGCCAAGGACTTTTTCCTGTCCTCCGGGCTGTCTCCCTACGCCATCCTGGCCCTGATGGTGCTGGTCTGGTTCATTCTGGGCTGCATCATCGATTCGATTTCCATCATCCTGCTGACCGTGCCGGTGTTTGCCCCGATTGCCGTGGCAATGGGCTTTGATCCGATTGCCTTTGCCATCATCGGCATCCTGGCCATCGAGACAGGTCTGCTGTCGCCCCCTTTTGGAATTCTGGTCTTTACTGTGAAAGCCGCAGTGCCGGATGAAAAAAATCTTTCAACCGGAGAGATTTTCCGTGGCTCTACGGCCTATTGGGTGGCCTTGTTGGTCGCCATTCTCGCAATCGTGCTGTTTCCCCAATTGGCCACCTGGTTGCCTAACCTGGGTCATGCGGTTGCCCTCAAATAACTGGAGTTCTTATGCCTGCCTACTGGATTGCGCGTTCGCGCATTACTGACCCTGTTGAGTACAAGAAATACACCGACCGCGTGCCCGGCATCATCCAGCGCTATGGCGGCAAAGTGATGGCGCGCGGTGGCAAATACAGAATCATGGAAGGACCCGAGAAATTTCATCGCTTCGTGGTGATTGAATTCCCCACCTTCGAGGCCGCCACTTCCTGCTTTGAATCACCTGAATATGTCGAGGCAGCGGCCTTTCGACGCGCGGGTGCGGGCGAGGTTGAAAATGTGATTGTCGAGAGCGGCGATGCAACAGTGGTCTAAATGGGACCCGCCATGGAAAAAGTAGTCGTTATCGGAACCGGCACCATGGCCGTGGGCATTGGCGCAGGCTTTATCGCTGCGGGCATGCAGACCGTCATCCTTGGGCGTGATTTGCAGCGCGCTGCGGGGGCTCTTGAAAAGTCACGGCAACTCGCTGTGGGGCTGGGAGCCCGCCAGCAACAAAGTGAGTCCAACGGGCAGGTTGGCCTGATCGATGACTGGTCTGCCTGGGACGGCGTGGTCTGGGTGATCGAGACGGTTGCCGAAAACTTTGAACTCAAACGCCAGCTGTTTGCCCAGCTGGATACGCGGGTCCCGCCCGGCATTCCAATCGGCTCCAACAGCTCTGGCTTTCCGATCACCCGCCTGGCGCAGGGTCTGAGCTCGCGTCATCGCATGTTCAACGCCCATTACTTCATGCCAGCCCATCTGGTGCCTTTGGTCGAAATCGCTTTGGGTGAAGGGTCGGACCCGGCTCTGGCCGAGCAAGTGTGCGCCCTATACCGGCGCGCGGGCAAGCAGCCGGTACTGGTGCGACAGGATATTCCAGGCTTTCTGGCCAATCGAATCCAGCATGCCTTGATGCGTGAGGCCATGGACCTGATCGATCGCGGCATTGCCTCGGCTACCGATGTCGACCTTGCCGTGCGCTACAGTTTCGGATTTCGCTATGCAGCGGCCGGCCCGATCCTGCAAAAGGAAATTTCCGGTTGGGACAGCATGGCCCGTGCTGCTGAAGAAATTTATCCCACCCTGTCCAATACGTCGGTGCTGGCGCGTTGTGTGGCTGAGCATATTGCGGCCGGCCAAACGGGCATGAAAGCC